>Ga0265297_10000812_pt1 | contig 84939 bp, 140 predicted proteins | sample Munlanlwell13791_FD_192502 | JGI IMG/M metagenome (GOLD analysis project Ga0265297, IMG submission 192502) | Leachate microbial communities from a municipal landfill in Southern Ontario, Canada - Leachate well 137-91 | ecosystem: Engineered > Solid waste > Landfill > Unclassified | place...
ACGAAAAAAAAACAACCAATCTATTTTTTTTTTTTTTATTATATAATTGATGAATAGCGGCAAAAACAAGAGAGAAAAAGCCGACAAACATACGATAACCAATAAAACAAACTAAAAAACGACAAACAAAAAAAAATGGCAACAATGAGAACAACCAGTCTTGCCACTGAAAAAATATATGAGGCAAGAAGAGGGAAAAACATCAACTTCAAGAACAACGTAGAATTCGAGGGAACAGTACTGATAGAAGGAAACTTCACAATAGGAGACGCATCAGCAGACACCCTAACCCTTACCGGACTCACAACAGTATCAGATGACCAGAAGATACAGTTCAGAGACACAGGACTATACATATACTCAAGTGCGAATGGTCAACTAGACATAGTAGCTGACACAACACTGAAAGCAACCTCCCCAACAGTAGAACTGGAAGCATCAACTGGTATAACCCTGGATGGAGACGTGACCATAGACGGAGCACACACCCTCACCACAGGAACCGGAGCCATATCAGTATTAGGGGATGCGACCTTTGGAACCACAAAGAAGGCATACTTCCGAGATACTGGGCTATACATATACTCCAGCGCAGACGGACAACTTGACATAGTAGGAGACACCACAGTAAAGACAACCGCCCCAACAATAGAGTTGGAAGGCTCCACAGCGGTAACCCTTGACGGAGACACCACAATAGATGGGGCGCACACCTTCGCAACAGGGACTGGAGACGTATCAATCAACGGAGATGCACTACTAGCAACAACCAAGAAAGTTCAATTCAGAGACACCGGGATATACATCAATTCAGGAGCAGACGGAAAACTGACCATATCATCAGATGGAAGCGGAGCAGACGACATAACCCTGTCAGGGACCGTAACACTTGACGCAAACCTGACAACCCCCTCCAGGATAATATGCAGCACCGTAGGAACAGCATACACCGCACCAGCCCTAAGCGTAGGAGTACATGGAACACCCCTGGTAGACGCAGTAGCAGCAGACATGATAGCGTTCTCAGTAAATATAACTACCGCTACAAACAAAGGATCAGCTGAGAGTTCAATGGCGGCATACTTCGGAGCGGCCAACTCAACAGACACCGCGAACACAAGACTACAAAGCGTACTGGCAAGCACCACAGTAGCTGGAAACTGCTTCGACGCATACGGAGTACAAGGACACCTGACAATAAGTGGAGCAGCAACAGCAACCTCAAATGGAAACATGTGCGGAGGAAGCTTCAAAGTATCAGTTGGAGCCGCAGTTAACGCCACATTACAGGGATTACTGGTTACAGTAGATGGAGACAATGGTAATACCATAACAGGAACGTCATCCATGATCTACCTTGACTCAGTACACACAGTAACCAATGGTATACTGTTTGGACAATGCGGCAATCTGACCAGCGCGTTCTATTTCTCCGCAGCATCAGGACCGATAGGAGCAGCAGTAACAGCATGCGGAGGATCTGACGCAAGCATAAAGGTAAACGTAGAAGGATCAGCATACTACATACCTTTATATGATAGTCTATCAGCGTAAATAGTTGATATATTATCAAATATTTTTTTTCTTTTTTATACTAATACAGATAATAAGATACTGAATAGAATACACACATAAAATGAAGACAATACAAGTGAATAGATGGACAGTCGGAACAAACAACGAAACAGGAGAAGAGATAACCGAAGACATAACAAAAGTACTGACAGTATTGATTAATTCTACCAAACCTGAGAAAATACCAAAAGGAATAGATAAATTCAGGCTATTCAATAGAATTGGGAAAGCATTCAATAAAGCAGATAAGACAAGTGTTTTAGAACTTGAAGAAGGAGACTACCAATTCCTAAAGAAAATAGTAGAAGAAGAAATAATTGGGATCTGGGGAATAAGAGAAGAAAGATCTCAGGCAATAGAAGACTTCATAACAGCCAAATAATACAAACAAATAAATAATAAAGATGACTTTATTCAATGAGATGAGAAGAGTATTCGATATGAGAGAAGAATTAGAGAACATACCCGGATACTTGCATGACACTGAAGGAATGGCTCTTTACTTGTTCTCAAAATATTCCAGAGGAGACATAATAGAGATAGGAAGTTTTCATGGAAGATCAACCACATGGATAGGGAGAGGACTTAAAGAAAGAGGAACAGGAAAAATATACTCAATAGACCCGCATATGGGGATAACAGACAAAGAATTCAAAGGGGTAGACTGTCCAGAGGAAAGACAAAGACACAAGATAGAATTTAATGTAGAAGACCCAACAGCCCAATCATATGAAGGATTCCTGGAAACACTGAAAAAATATAAAATAAAAGACATAGTAGAGATCATACGGAAGACTTCGGAAAAGGCAAAGGAAGACCTACCTAGTGGTTTAACTGCAAGCTTGATCTTCGTAGACGGAGACCACACATATGAAGGGGTGAAAAAAGATATAGAGCTATACCTGCCGATGCTTGGAGAAGATGGAGTGATCGCTTTCCATGACTTCAACCAAACATTCCAGGGAGTATTCAAAGCAGTAACTGAATTGATAAGCACAGGAGAATACAACACACTACAATTCAACTCCTTAGTGCTCTTAACAAAGAATAAATCAACAAAGAATAAATAATTATCTAAATAAAAAACAAAAATGGCAACAATAAAAGGACCAATAAAACTAGGAAAAGGACAACCAATACCTCAAGAAATACTATCCAAATTAAGACTACCCTTCACATGCAAGAGTATGACAGCAACCAAAGGAGTAGAGATACTAAAAGCCCAAGGAATAAACATAGTAGACAAGATAATACAGAAACCAAAAGAAGAAACAACAATAAAACCAGTAGAGAATCCAGTAAAACCAGTTGAAACAATTGATGAAACACCAGTAGAAATACCTATTGAGATGCCAACAAAAATATCAACTGAGATCTCAACTGAAGAAGTAAAAGAAAGAAAGATCGAAGAATCAAAAACAGTTGAAACCAAACCAGATGAAAAAGACAAGAAAGAAGACTACAAAACCAAATACAAGAAGAAAAAATAACACAAAACACAAAAATAAACTCTAATACTAGACTCTTGGTGGTTCCAGAGCCTGAAACACATACAAAATGGGAATAGAACAAAGCCTGGAAACACAAGTAGCAGTGATAGCACAAAGAATAGAATCAATAGAAGGAACAGTAAACGAGATAAAAAGCAAATTAGAGAACGAATACATAACAAATGACAAACACGAACTACTATCCAAAAGAGTGGAACTACTTGAAAGAATAGTATTCGGAGTAGTCTCAATAGTATTGATCGCGGTAGGAGGAGCAATAATAAGCTTAGTGATCCAAAGATGAGCACAAACAAAGTAAACTGCGGAATATACGGACACAGTTCACTAAACGAATGCAAACCAGGACACCTATACTACCTAAGCATACTAACAATAACCCTTGCAATAACCCTAATGTTCCTGGGAGTATGGATGCTATACATAGACTCAAACCCACCAGTAACCTTCATAGGAGAACCATTCAATGTAACAATATACAATAACACATATATGGGTGTAACACTATCATTCTGCAAACATACTGATGTGCCATCCAAGATAACAAGATGCTTCTCAGACGGATTAGTGTTCTGCACACCAGAAGAAGCAAGCGGAGCACTACCAAAAGGATGCCACTACAACATAACAAGATACATACCAATACCAAGATCACTACCAAACGGAGAATACAAACTAATATCAGTGGCAAGATATGAGATAAATTCTCTTGCAACAAGGACTTCAACAATGGAAACACAAAAATTCACAATAAACAGAACAAACAAATAAACCAATCAATATATACCAATAATTAAAAATAAAATGGCAGTAGCAACAACAACATACGGAGCATGGACAACTCACCAAGGAACACTAGCTGAAGTAATGGCAGTAATAAAAGGATTAGGATCCTCACAGATACTAGCGATATACTATGATACTGGAGCAAGCCTACACACAGCAATAGTAAACACCCAAAGCAGATAAACGACCAATATACCGATCAGACGAATAAGATAAGCATATAATGTAAATATAAATAAGACAAGAACAATATGGCAGAAGACGAAGTAATAGGACTATCAAGCACAAGCTTCATAACAGCGACAGATGTAAGGAATATTACTGCAGGATCCCTAACAGAAGACGACATAACAGATGAAGACATAGAACAACACATCCAATACTCCATAGGAGAAGTAATGGATAGAATATGTGTAAAAGTCTACAATGAACAAATAACAAAGATAGACATATACAGACCAAATACAAGGGACGGAGTAAACAAAACATTCTACACACAAGACAGCTTCAACTACTACATAGGAGACCTGGACGCAGACGGAGACATAGACAAAGAAGACCTCGAACTATACATCTGGGACCAGACAGCAAAGACCAGGACACTAGCAACAATAACCTCAGTAGATGAGAACGGAACAATAACCATATCAGACAACTACGCATCAAACTCAAAGATGTACATAAACTACCTTAGAAGCCCAGTATCCCTGACAAACATAAACCTAAGAAAAGCAGTAGCCTACCTAACAGCATCACACATATTCTCAGGAATACACTCAAAAGACCTAAACAAGATATCAATAGAAGGATTCACTCTATCAGACAATCCAGTAGCAGAGAAAAAATTCAAAGACCTATATGAGACAACAATAGTTGGAATAAATACAAGAGATATTGCAATGTCAAAGGTACAAACCAACCTAAGATACCCCCTAGGACCATACCTCTAAGAAAAGATCAAAAAGACCAGGTAAATAAGCGAAAAAAGGGGAAAAAACAACCAAACAAGGGGAAAATAGAAGAAAAGGAAAGAAGAAAATAGAAAGAGAAGAAAAAAGAGACCAAATATAAATTATAAATAATTAAAAATCCTATTAGGAAAAAAAAATAATTTTATTATTAATTATTTATAAAAAAAGAATAACCCTTTTTTTTGGTGAACATTGTTTAATCTATATTGTTTTAAAAATTTAGAAGATGAGTGATTACACTGAAGATTTCCAGGAAGCATTCACAAAGATGTGGGGAGTATTTGCAAGAGACATCACTCTAAGCACTGTTTCAATGACTACTAACGATGAGGGAGATGTTACTGAGACCAAGACAACAATTAATACCAAGGGGATGGTAAAACACATAACTGACACTCATAGTATGGAGAACATGGGAGCACTTCTTAAAGGAGACACTATTCTTTTATTGAAACCAACCGAGTCAATAAATGAACAAGATGAGATAACTGTTGGAAGCACTACTTATTCCGCAGCAGAAGTGAAAACAGTTGACTACAAAGGAACCAATATCTATAAAAGAGTGATTATGTTGAGGAAAGTCTGATTCTATGGCTATTGTATGGAGAAAAAGAGGAAGTGATCTAGTAAAATATAATACAAAAACCAAGGAAGTAATAGAAGATAATCTTACTCTAAGACAATCTAGATTCATCGATAAACAACAGAAACATTCTAAAGCAGTAATAAAAGATAATAAGATCAATAAAATTACTGAAAAAGAAGAAGTAAAAGAGTTAATCAAAGATAATAAGATCAGAACTGGATTAATAATTAAAGCAAACAACCTACTTCTAAGCCAACACGTACAAAACAGACATTTCCATGATGCTAAAAGAGAACTAAATGACAGGGGAATACAATACTTAAGAAGAACTAAGACACAAGCCACCATAAGTAAAGATAGCATAAAATTTCTCAATAACTTCAAGAGACTAAACAAACACATAAAAACATTCAATGATGAAAAACTTGAAGAATACTGCAATAATATAGTTATGAGAGCAAGACTAATGGCTCCTAATTCTCAGTTAAGCAAGTATTCACGAAATAAGTTGAGAAATTCCATAAGAACAAGAAAATTAAAGAGCGGAGAAAGAAAGATCAGTTTCGGAGCACTAGCCACCAGGAAAAGAGGACCAGAAGAAAAAAACCCCTCAATGATGCAATACGGATTATTCCAGGAAGGAGCATGGTTTAGGAAAATAGTTAAAAAAATTGACGAAGACAATGCAATAGCCTCCTATCCAAGCACAAACTATTCAACAATTAATAAGAGAAGATTCGCCAAAGAAGGAAGCTTCATGAGATTCAGAGACAATAGAACAAAGAAATGGGTAACGATCTCAGCAAAAGGAAGGATCAACTATGTAGATTCAATTGGAAGCGGACCAATTGGAAAGAAAACAACACACTTCATTGGAAGAGCATTCGCACAAGAAAGCGAGAAGTTCTTCAAGAAAGAAAGACTAAAGACCGGATTCGAAACAGAGATATGTAAGACATTAGGGATTAAGAAAGGAACAACCAACAAATCAGTAAAAGAACAACCAAAGATCAGTAAAGAGAAAATATCAGACCCATTCGCGGAATTAGCAAAGAACATAGCAAGTGGCTGGGGAAAGAAGAAGTAATTAAGACAACACACCAGTATAAGAATATCAATCAATATTTAAATATGATTAAACATAAGAACTAAACAATTGAGGTCTCCAGAGTCTCAGTACTCTGCAGATAAACAAGACTAAATCCCAACGGGGAGAACAACAAGACCCAACCATGACATCAATAGCGGTAACCAAGAGCACACTAGGAAGAAACGCAGTATACTTCATAGTCTCAGTTCTAAGACATAATCTAACAGACACTCAAACACCTGTAAGAAATGGAAAGGAGTGGATACTAAAATCAGAAAGCAAAGAAAATATAGACATAACAGATTTCCCAAAGATAGTGCTAAACGGAGAAATAGAATATGAATCCATAACACTTGACGGAGGAAAAAACCTGTCAAGAGACATAGACATAATCTGCGACATATACACGCAAGGAGATAATGCCATAGCAAAAAGAGACGACTACTCAGACCAGATAAGAACAATACTATTCAACCCCGATAGCACTGACGCAGATGGGACCACATTAAGACAATCAAACCTTATACTAAGAGAATTCACAGATGAAGTAACTGATTTCCCATACACCAGATCAGGGAATACTCAAGGAACGAAAGGAGGATCAGTGATAATAAGATCAAAAGCAATACATATGAGATTCAGATTCAAAGGATAACCAATACAACTAACTCAATGAATCAACAATAAATAAATATAAAAGATGAAAGTATTGATAACATATTTGGGTTATGGAATAGAAAGCATAGAAATACGAGCTGACTACTTCCACAGACTTGGAGGAAGCTACTCCAAGACGATAACCTGCGAAGCAACAGAAGAACAATACAATGAACTGAAAAAGAGAACAGACATCAAAATAGAAAAGATATCAGAACAAGACAAACAAGATAAACAAGACAAATATGAGACGAAAAAACCAGTAAAAGAAACAGAAGAAAAAGTAGCAGAAGAGCGAGAAGAGAAGACAAACAGCAAAAACAAAACCAGATAAGTATTGAAAAATTATTAAAACAATCAAATAAAAACAAATAAAAATAAATAAAACAAAATGACAGACGCAGTAGATGCATGGACTGAGACCTGCCTTATAGGACTCGCCAAAAAGGACTCAACAGACACCCAAGTAAACGGAGTAACCGAGACAGTAGATATCGACTTAGGGGACAAAGACGCGGAATGGACCCCCTTACTCAACGGAGGAAGAGTAGTGAACTATACCCCGATGGCAGACACAAGCGTAACCCTGGAATGCTACTGCGTAGGAGCCAAACAAGCAGATGGAGCAACACAGCTAGGATTCTTCAATGCCATGATGGGAAACTCAACAGTGCAATCAGACAGGGTACACGACAAATACAGGTTAACCATCCTCTGGACAGATGATACCTCCATCACCACAGCAGGGGCCGCGATCACCACAACAGCTACTGCACTAAGGTTCGTTGCTGCAGAAGGGCATGTGACAAGCATAAAACCCTCTATGACTGATGGAAGACTTAAATTCACGGTAACAATGAAGTTCCCTGCCTTTGATAAAGCAGGAAACGCGTGTATATTCTTCCAATCAGTAGGGACAACTGTGACAATGGCTTCAGTAGCGGCATACGCAGGAACCACCTACAAATAGATGAATCAATGAATGAGTAAATGAATAAACATAAACAAATATTAACATACAAATTGAGAGGTAAACAAAAATGGTAGACGCATGGACTGAAACATGTCTAATACAGATGGCAAAAAAAGAAACCGCCTTAGCTTCAGAAGTACAAGTAAACGGAGTAACTGAGACAGTAGACATAGATCTCGGAGACAAAGACTCTGAGTGGACCGCATTACTAAATGGTGGAAGAGTAGTCAACTACACCCCAATGGCCGACACCTCAGTAACACTTGACTGCTATTGCGTAGCTGCAACCCAGGGAGCAGGAGCCACCCAACTAGGCTTCTTCGACGCACTTATGGGAAACACCACAGTGCAATCAGATAGGGTACATGATAAATACCGCCTGACCATACTATGGACAGATGCCACAGCGATAACAACAGCAGGAGCAGCACTGGTAACAACCCAGACCGGGCTAAGATTCGTAGGAGCAGAAGGACACGTCACCAGTGTAAAGCCATCCATGACCGATGGAAGGCTTAAGTTCACGGTGACCATCAAGTTTCCAGCGTTCGACAAAGCAGGAAACGCATGTGTGTTCTTCGAATCATGCGACACCACTGGAACACTAGGAGCACTCCTTACCTACACTGGAACAACATATCTAAGATAGACCAAACTATCTTATCTTATCTTATTTTTTACTTGAATAGAAATTTGAATAGATTGAACTGAAGAAAATGGAAGAGAGAACAATTGAAGAGAACATAGAGAAAAAACAATACAAGATACTGCTAGCATTCCCGACAAGCAAGGAAAAAGACTATGTATTGAAAGAATTCCTAGAAAACCTAAAACACTTAGACTATCCCTTTCACATATTCGCAGTGGACACCACACTGGGAGACCATGAGAATAAATATACCAACCACCTACGGTCCCTTGGAGTAGAGACTGTAAAATTCGAATGGGATCCCAGTGCTGTCCACACCACATACATGCTTTCTCAGGCAAGAGACCTTATAAGACAAAAAGCAGTTGATGAAGGATATGACTACTTGATGAGCGTAGACTCAGACATGATAATCCCACACAACACGATAACAGACCTCATAAGATATGATAAAGACTGCATAGGATACCCCTACAACATATTCGCAAGAAAAGGACAAAGAAGCACCCCCTGCGTAACCAGATCAGGAAAGATGTACATGCAGGACACACCCCAAACAGAAGGAAACAAGTATAGAAGAGGACTGGACCTGCTATCATGGAATGACATAAGATATATTAAAGCAGACATAGCACGGGTATACGGAGCCGGGCTTGGATGCTGCTTAATCAAGAGAAAAGTGTTGGAGAACACACGATTCAGATCACACCCCGACATATGCATAGGAGAAGATGTATGGTACTGGAATGAAGTCAACGAGAAAGGATACGAGATGTGGATAGTGCCAAGGAAAAGACCAATACATAAGATGAAGACTTGGAAAGTAAAAGCAACCCAGCCACTAGGGGGAGTATTCATAAACCTGCACAAAGAAGGAGACAAAGTAGTAGGAGATGCTACAGTAGCCAAACTAACCAAGGATCAACTGGAAGAAGTCAGGAAACAGATGAAAGAAAACGAAGAAACATGGAATGAAGCATAAAATGAACCAACCAAACGAAGAACCAAACAAACCAGTTGATAAAGAGATCAATGAAAGCCCACAGAAGAAGATACTTGACTCAGTGGTAAACAATGGACGGATCACTATATCAAGAATACCTGAGAACACCAAGAAACAATTCATAGACATATCCAATGAATACTTCTGCGGAGACTATGGGATGACAATAAAATTCTTCATAGACCAAGCTATAGAATACCAGATAATGAAGGAAAGACTAGTAGACCTGGGATCAATGGAGGAAAGACTGTCAAACCTGGAATCAGAAGTAGAGATGATGATAGCCACCACAAGCATCAAAGACCCAAAAGAAGAAGGACCAAAGATGCTAAATGGAAGAACACTAGGAACAAACAACACAAAATAAACAATACAATATCAAATACTTAACAACAATACAATATAATAAATAAATAAATAAAACAAAAAATGACAAGCGGAATAGATATGATGAAGAGACATCTGGGAAAAGCGACAAACATTGAACTGACGAACGAAGACGGAAGCATAGACACATTCGAATTAAAACCCCTACCATTCGAATACTACCCCGAATACCTATGCGTAGTGGATCAGATAGTGAAGACAAGCGAGAAGAACAAAACAGACGTAAAGAAAACATACTCCGACCTCACAGACCTGCTTGTAGTATTCGTCAAGAACAGCGCGCCAAAAGGAACTGAAATAGGAGATGAAGAATATGACAAACTCGTAAGGGAATTCGTAGTGAGAAACTTCCAGACAATATCCAATGCCTTAATGGAAGTAAACAACCCAACAGCATCAGACGACACCCGGATAAACAAGAAACTGGAAGCACTAGAAAAAGCAAAGGAAAAAGCAGCAAAGAAAGAATGAAGAATGGTAGAGATAGAACAAGGGAGCACCCAAAAAATAATGGGTCTCATCCTTGGAAAAAAACAACAAGCACACCTTGAAAGAAACACAGTAGCGGAAATACATTATCAATTATGCAAGGAATTCAACACATACATACCGATTGAGGAACTGAACAAACAACCAATACCAACCATATTAAACCTGATGCAGATAGCAGACAGAGAAAACAAGAGATATAATGCGGAGATGAGGAAACATAACAGGAAAAGATAATACAGGATAATTGAATAAATGACAAGAAAAGATATTGACATATATGTTGGGATAACCGCAGACACTAAAGAAGCGGATAAAGTAGTCAAAGCATCAGACAAGATAATCAATAACATAAAGAAGCTAAACAAGGAAGGAACCAAGAGACCAAAAGACGTACAGATGCCCAAGATAAAAGGATCCTTCTCAACCATAAATCAACTAAAGAAACAAGCAAACCAACAAGCAGTAGCATCAACTCCGACAATATCCAAACTTAAAAACAAAGCAAAAGAAGTATTAAAAAACAATAAAGGAGCGATCAATGGTCCAGGATTCAAGACATATAAGCCTTCAGAAGCAGCCAAAGAACAGAATAAAGCATTAACAGAAGCTGCCAAGAAAGCAGAGAAAGAGAAGATAAAACAAGATAAGTTAATTGAGAAAGAAGCCAAGAGAAAAAAAGACTTAAAGAAGAAGGCAGCAGAAAAACTATTGACAAATAAAGAAGTAATGGGGACAAAGTTTGCGACCCCTAAAAACGCCCCACAAATAGATTATGGAGGACCGATGGGTACTTGGAAGAAGTTCAAATACCAAAAGATGTTCGGAAAAGAAGTAGCCAACTCCAACATAGCCATGACCAAATTCCAGGGAACAACCGAAGCCCTCGGAGTAGGGGAAGCAAGACTATTTCAGCGGATGAAGAAATCAGGACTACAACTAAACAAAGAAGGAAAATTCTACAGAACCATAGTTAATAAGCAAGGACAAAGACAGAAACTACATGTAAAAGACCAGAACGCCATGAAAAGACTCACCAAAGAGTCTAAGAAGTTCAACATGAACCTCCTATCAATGATGTTCTTTGGGATGAGCATATCAAGGATATTCAGGTCCTGGACCACCACGCTAACAGACATGGCAGGGATAAGCGACGCATTCGCAGCCTCCCAACAGATAATCATGTCCTCAATGCTTGAGCCTGCCGTATGGGTTACCGAGCAAATACTCAATCTAACCGAAGCGCTTGATAAGATGACCATTGCCGGGATATCAGGATCACAGGCGGTAGCTGGATTCATGCTGGCAGGAGACGCGTTCGGAACCATGCTATCAAGCGTAGGACAAGTGGGGTTGGGCATACAAGGACTGCAGAATGAGTTTGAAGACTTGTTCGTGATATTTGAGCCGGTCAAAGGAGCGATAATAAGCGGATTAGATAAGATTGGGCTAGGTGGACTTGGAAAAATACTTGGAAATGTAGGTCCTGGAACAATGGCTGCAACTCTAGGAATAGCGGTTAACTCACAACTACAGAAAGCATTGAATAATTTTTCAACCAAGTTCGCAAATGGAACACTGATACCGGATATGAGCAACGCATTTGACATCAATGGAGCAGTTGACAAATCAAATACGTTCGCCTCAGATATCCTATCACTGGCGCAAGACATAAATAGAACCTTTACATTCATGCTCCCAGATAATATGAAGTATCTTGGAACAGATATGGCTAAGACATTACTGCAAACACTTGGAGTAGGATTGGATGCTGTTACAGGAGGTCTTGGATCAACAGTACTAGCAGGGATAATGACTGGAACTGAGTGGAAGACTGGAGGTAAAGTGATTGGAGAGAGTATATTAGATACTCTTTCAAATCCTATAGAAGCAAGTGCTGGAGCAGTAACCAGTGTTTTAACTCCTTTGATTGATTTTGCTGAAGGTATCCCTATTTTAAATGAAGTTCTAAGTACGGGAGTAAATCTTGGACAACTTGCTGAATCATTTGTAAGTAATCCAGAAAATGATCCTACTATTGGAGCATTACGATCACTTATTGGAGTTGTAGGTTTCTTTGGAGGATTACTTGTAGGTGTCGCTTCTCAAATAGCAAAACCAATAGCTGAAATACTTATTGAAGCAAGTGGAATAAATAAAGTAATAGAAGATTTGAAGACTGGACAGATCGCATTAAAGAATATTTGGGATAATCTAACTCCGACATTCAATGGAATGTGGAGCGACATAGTAAGCATGAGTGGAAACATTGTATCTGGTATGAGCGACATATTGTTAAATACTTTCTCTTATTTAAGCACATTAGCGGAAGACATCGGAGTTAAGATAACCACATACCTATCTCCTGTTTTGGACCCATTAAAGAACACATTAGACGGAGTATGGAGTTCACTGGTGGAATTGGCAGGAAGAATAGGGATAAAATTACCTGGAACAGACACCAACGCAGGAGGAAGCACCGGGACTACGGCAACATCGACAAGCGTTGTGGAATGGGGCTGGAATGCGCTCACCAATGCATGGGAACAGGTTGGTTCTTTTGTTTCCAATATGACTAACCTAGGTCAGGGAGTTGTAGCAGATAATATACTCCCATTTTCTCCAATGATAAACCAAGGAGAACCAAATGTATGGACTGAGGGAACCATCCAATTCCCGATAAACTTCCTACTAGACGACAACGACATATTCGGAGATACCGCAGCCCTAGGACAATCAATAGCTATGAGGACTGGGGCGGCTATGGCAGACAACCCGGTAGAGCTTCCATTCTTCTACGTGGCCCAGAACGCATGGGAGCAAGCAGCCATAGACGCATACAATGAATCAGGTGCCAGGTATGGAAGCGGAGAAGAAGAATCATACGGTAGAGGAGAAGACCAGGGGGCATGGATGAGCGAATGGTTCAGGGTGCACTTAGAACAAGAGCAGGCATGGGCTGAAGTAGCGGACAAGACTCATATGACTCAGGAAGACATAGATGAGTTAACGAGCAAAGTAACCGGGTGGACAGCTGAAGACCTTCCAAGAGTACAGGAAGGACAATACTATAATGCCATAACTGGAACTATAAGGAATGAAGGGAATAATCCAGCATATGATTACACAAATGAAGGAGAAATACGAAGACAACAAGCTGAAAGAGCAGCATCCGATCTTACAAACATAGCTACATCAATACTTGGAGAAGAATATGTAGTTCAATTAAGAAACCTAAACTCAAAAGTACACTCTAATTGGACCAATCAAGTGTATGGATGGGAAGCACTTGAAGACTGGTACAATAATGCCATAAAAGAAGGGATAAGTTTGAATAAGATAAGTGAGGTAATGAATCAGATAATAGACAAATCAGAAGAATGGAGGGATACTGAATCATGGAAACATCAGGCAGAACAAATACTTGGATACCTATCACCTACAGTATCAACAAATCAAGGAACTGTAAATAAAGGAGCTATGGATGTGATTCCAAGAGTCATATCCAATCCAGTTAGCCAACCAAGCGGAGTAATCGAACAACCTAAAAAACCAATCACAAGTGTGTTAAGCTCAGTACAACAAGAGATAAAAGACAAATACGGATGGGCTACTGGGCACATAGCAACATTAAGCGATGTTATAAAAGGAACTGAGGACTGGGCAAACAATAAACTATCTCTTGCAGCAGTAACAAGTCTGACAAACTCATGGGGATCGGATATTCCAGTATATAAGAAAGGAGGATATGTTCCAAATACCGGGTTAGCATATCTTCACGCAGGAGAAACAGTGATACCGGCAGGACAAGGAGGGACACAGATAATATACATACAACCGGATATAACATTGAATGTATCCCAGATATCAAGCAACATAGACGTAAAGAGGATAGGAGCGCAGTTAAGCGAGGAATGGGGAAGCGAGCTAAGGAGAAGATCAGCATACTTGGGGAGATAATATGGACATTACATTAAGCGATAGCGGATGCTCAACAGCGAAGAAAATACATGGAGCAGGGACGACAACGACGATAACAGTGTATGGAACACAGATATCTGAGAAACTAAAGAAGACCAAGATAATATATATTGAGAAGCCAAGAGCGCCGTCCAATTCAAGCGCTCCAGAGACCAAGATACTAGACCTGAATTGTGAAGACCACACATTTACCATAACCGGGGTACTGACAGAGGATAGTTCAAGCGGAGAATACTACACCGAGCTTGGAAGAATATCAACAGTAAAAGAATCAAGAGATGACTTATTGAGTATGTTCAGGATCAATGAAGTAAAACAGATGATCATAACTGATGATGGGACAACAAGCACATATTCGGTAATATTCAATGATCTTACAATTGATAAAGCACCACACGATATTGACACCCCTTACAGGTATGATTTCACATTAACAGTAAGAGAAGCTCTTAACACCATAACTCCGACAATATGATCAATATAATATTATATTGATCAATTATTGATTAAATCTATAAAATGGATCTAAACATGGATAACTTAAGACAAATTATTGGAGTACTACTAATTGGACTAATCATCATAGCAGGTGCATTGTTTGTATATAACGCTTCTATAAATAGGATATCAGGTGATCCAATAAGTGAACAATTAAATGACTCCTATAATCCATATATTAATTACTCATTAAATGATCTGATAAATGAAGATATCACTGATATTAGTATCTCAGCAACTACAACCAACCCAACTACAACAACCACTAATACAACCACCACTACCTCGACCACTACTACAACACTTGAAAATGACTGGATACAGGATTTATATACTATTCCAGAAACAATAAATGTAAGCAGTAATGTAAGTATAATTTTAAGAATAGGAGGAGACTATGGATCATATCTATGCAATTACTCGATCAATATTAGCGGAATGATAAACCAAACACTACTAGGATCAAGTGATGTTTACAATAACACTAATACAACACTATACCAGTTGAATAACACTGAATTCAGCGGAGGAGACAATATAAGCATAAGCGCAAGGTGTAAAGACAAACAAACAGGAGGAAGATACACCACCCCATGGTATCCGGTAGTCAATAAGACAGTAACACAGGAAGAAGAAGACGTGGAAGTGTTCATATGGGACGGAAGCTCTTGGAGCAGAGAAGACAACACCATGAAGTTCACCTGCAGATACGGGGGGGGACCATGCAAGGCCCTTACGCAGACATCAACTCAGCCGGTTCTAACAGTCAAGAATACTGGAGTGAATGACGTAGAAGTTCAACTATCCCTAAATGAGACAAATGAATACCACACCATCAAATGCGCATATGAGAATGATGTGACTCAGGCAATGACCTTGAACACTTCATGGATAAGCATAGGAGAAGTTACAAGCGGGGACGGGGTGAGTTATTGGTGCTGGGACAGCATACTAAGACAGGCGCAGAGTTGGAGCTTCTCATTCAAAGCCAAGACCGCATAAATATATTATAATCCAAAAGAAGATGACAAACGATAAAAATAACACAAATGCTAAGGATAATGGTAAGATAACCAAGAAAGACTTGTTATTAACAGCGATAGTATTGGCTGGAATCGTTGGATTATCCAATATCTCAATCCAGGGAGTTGATGATAACTCATTGATCTTCCAACCACCAACCCCGATAGACTATGCCCAAGCCGAAAAAAACTCAACAGAGATCAACCTCTCAATCCAAACAGACAACCTTGACACCTTCAAGTTTAACTGGAATGGGACAAACGTTTCAGTATATGATTCTTCTCTGCTTTTAGCTGTTAATTTTGACAACCTTGCATTCTTGGGAGAATCAACATCGGTTGCGAAAGATTTTTCAAAAAACAATTACACTGTGACCTTAACTGGTGTTTCATATACCCAAGGTGTTTTTGGTTCGGGAGTGAGTTTCGGCGGAGACGGAGATAGAGGGGAGGCTCCCGTACTTGCTTTGAACGACTCATATACCATGGGGGGATGGGTCAAACTCAATTCTGTTTCTACCTCTCAAAGCATGTTATCGCTTGGGAAATGTGATTCCGATGGGGTTTCTATTTTTCCGGTAATAACGTCACATTCAAATAATGCGGGTTTTTTGATATGCTCGTCTGCTGTTGATTTTAGTTATACTAATATTGCTCTGAACGTGGGGGAATGGACACATATAATGCTTAGAAAAGATGCAGGAGTATTCCACTTTTACATCAACGGAACCGAATATCCTTTTACAAACACATATTCGCAAAGAATTCCAACGGCATATACTACAATAGGGGCGAATGTTGCGGGGGCATACGATAGGCTTAACGGTGCCGTCGACGAGGTTAGGGTTTATAATCGTTCCTTATCATCCGATGAGATTGCTTTTCAATATCAATCCGAGTTTAAGAAATACAATTCAACAGAGTACCGTTTCTACGTCAACGTAACGAATCTCTCCTCCGGCACGTATACGTATTACGGTTGGGCGAACGATACTTCGGGGAACATCGGGCAGACCGCTGCGCGTACGTTGACCGTCGATACCGTTGCGCCTTCTATTTCCTTTACTTCGCCGACGAAGCTGTCGAACGAGTCGACGAACCAGAACTCGCTATACGTCAACGTCTCCGTGAACGACTCGTCGAATATGACTGCGTTCATCGACTACAACCGCTCCCTTGTCGGCTGGTGGAGGTTTAATAATGAGGCTGGCGAGAACTCGACGTTCGTAAGAGATTGGAGCAGTTATGGGAATAACGGGACGTGTTCTGGTTCTTATTGCCCTGCGTGGACTTCTTCAGGCAGGTTCGGTGGAGCTTATCAGTTTGATGGATATAATGATTATGTATATACAGTTTCTTTTAACGGGCAACCGACTGGAAATGTTCCAGTAACTGTTGAGGCATGGATTAAGCCCGCTGAATTTACGAGACAGCATAATTTTGTTTGCCTAGGGCATGATTCTGCCATGGCAACTGCCTACGGGTTATATACTACTACTGACGGAAAGGTCGCGGTTGGTTTTTCCAGCTGGCTGGGGGAAGCCGTTGGAAATACCTCTTTGGAAACCGGGCTATGGTATCATATTATTGGGGTCTACAACGGTTCAACAAACAAGGTTTATGTTAACGGCCTACTGGATAAAACTGTAAACTATAGCAGTGGAAACATATCTGCTGGTAGAATGTATGTAGGTGTTTGGTGCAATTATGAAGCAAGTATAAAAACGGTTCAATTCAACGGCTCAATTGATGAAGTCCGAATATACAATCGCGTCATTTCCTCGGAAGAAATCAACGCCTCATACAATGCAGGTTTGAATCGTTTGTATCGTAACTACACGAATCTGTCGGACGGCTATTACAATTACACTGCCTACGTTCAGGACGCGGCCGGGAACGTTAATTCTACGACCGCTTCGAACGTTCTCGTGGATACGACCTCACCTTCATTGAATTTCACATATCCGACGACGGATAATGGCTCGTTTATCAACGTGAATTACTCGCAGGTGAATATTTCGATTACTGAGCAGAACCTTGATTCGTTCAAGTTCAACTGGAACGGGACGAATTACTCTATATATGACGACTCTCTTGTTTTGGCGTTGAACTTTAACAATAATTCGGCGATAGGGGAGAATTCAACAAGGTTTGTAGATATCTCTAAGTATGAAAATAATGGTACATGCTCAGGTTCTACATGTCCTACTTATACAAGTACAGGAAAGTTCAATGGAGCATATCAGTTTGATGGAATAGAAGATTACATAGATCTTAATCAAACTGATTTGATATGGAATTATAGCACATCAAATAGTTTATATTTCTGGATTAAAGTAAACTCATTATTTCCTGAGTTTCCAGTAATAGCAAACTTTAAGACAAGTAATAACACTGGAATAGGAATCTTCTTATATGATGGAGTTGATATCTGTTCAAATGTTGATGATATTAGAATTAGAACTGATGGAGACATAAGTGGTTCATTTGTTGGAACATGGAAGAATGTAGTAATAACATATAATGGCGTTAATAAGTCAGATACTTCTAATTATAAGATATATGTTGATGGAGTTTCACAAGTTCTTGTGTATGGGATTCCTTGGAATGCACCTTATATAAATCTTATTGGAGTTAATGAAGTAGGGGCTTCTGATGATTACTTAACTGGTTCTCTTGATGAGATAAGATTATATAGGAGAGAACTAAGTCAAGAAGAGATATTATTTATGTATGAGTCTGAATTAAGTAAATATAATTCTACTGAATACAGATTCTATTCTAACATTACAAATATTTCTGAAGGTTCTTACCAATACTATGGATGGGCTAATGATAGTGCTGGGAATAGCGGAGTTAGTGAAACAAGAAGTCTTACAGTTGATATGATCTATCCACTAGTGTCGATAATATCAGGTCCATTGAATCATAGCAGACAGACAACCAATTATACCATTATTAATTCAAGCATTAGAGAAGACAAGTTAAATAGTTCAGGAATAATACTTGATGGAGTTGACTACCCAATCTATGATGACTCCCTAGTATTAGCGATGAATTTCAACAATAATTCAGCGATAGGGGAGAATGAGACAAGAGTTGTAGATATATCAAGATATAGTAATAATTTAACACTTGGAACTAATTCAACAAATATTCCAACATATGTGAATGGAAGATATAATTACGGAATACAATTTGATGGAAGTGATGACATAGCACAAACAATAGAACAGATTCCAGATACAAACTCAATTACAATAGAAGGTTGGTTTTGGACTTCAAACCAAAGTTATGTGCTTGGAGCAACAAGAGCAATATATACTACCCCAAATTGCTATACTAATGATTGTGGTTTTGATTTTAAGATAGGCCCTACTGGTTTTGGATTTTTAGTAGAAACTGATAACCTGACAGAAGGATATTGCTATGCTCCTGTCGCTAATGATTCATGGCATCACTTGGTTGCGACTTATAGTTCAGGAAATATAATTTTATATGTTGATGGAGTACTAACAAACTCAACAATGCTAGTAGGAAGCACAGGAATTGATTTTGGAAACCGTAAGATATATTTTTCTAATTTAGGGAAATATAAAGGAAAAATTGATGAAGTACGTATCTGGAACAGAGTTCTTTCAGCAGCAGAAATTGCTTTACATTATCAATCCGAGTTTAAGAAATACAATTCAACAGAGTACAGACTATGGATAAATATAACAGAACAAAGCAAAGGAAAACACGACTACAGCATCTATGCAAGTGACGACTACCTATACAATGAGACTGAGACAAGGACATACACAATATCAACTGCTCCAGTATTAGAGTTCGAATATCCAACAGAAGACAATAGATCAGTAATTGATAGGAATTATACTGAGATAAATATATCAATAAAAGAAGAGAACTTAGATGTATTGAATGTAAACTGGAATGGAATCCAATATAATGTAACTGAAGGATTACTATTGGGACTTGACTTTGATAACAATTCAAGAATAGGAGAGAATGACTCAACATTCGTAGACATATCGCAGTATAACAATAATGGATCATGTTCTGGAACAAGTTGCCCTACTTTTAATGCAAGTGGAAGATTCAACGGAGCATACCAATTTGACGGAACAGATGATTACATAGAATTAGGAAATGATAATAGCTTAGATGTTACAAGTGAATTAACTGTTGAAGGATGGATCAAAGGGAACCCACAAGAAGGAAAAGTAATAATAGCAAAATATGATTATGGTTTATCTAAGAGAACTTACTCATTAATGTCTGGAATAGTTTCACAAGATAAATTACTGATTGTTTTATCTGATGATGGTTCTAATATAGATAAATTGTATGAGAGTAGTATCACAACATTAGATAATACATGGAAGCATATAGCTTTAACATTTAATGGTACTGATATATCTATTTATATTAATGGAGTACTTGACAATTCACCAACTAAAACAGTGGATGATCCGATAAATGGACTATATTCTTCAGATGCTAATACAAGCATCGGAGCATATGTGTTATCTTCCGGAGTTAAAGAAGCATTCTTCAATGGTTCAATAGATAAGCTGAGAGTATATAACAAAACACTAAGCCAAGAAGATATATTGTTTATCTATGACTCAGAATACAGCAAATATAATACAAGTGAATACAGGTTCTATAAGAATATAAGTGGTCTAAGTTATGGAGTGTATATGCATTCTGCATGGGCGAATGATACTGCTGGAAACTATAACTCAACAGGTACAAGGAAATTAACCTGTGATCTTGACGTTGAACTGATATTCAGTGAATGGTGTTATCAGGAATCAGCTACAGTATTCAATCAAAGTGGAATGGATGGAAGTTGTGGTCTTAGATACAATGGATCATATTCTCTTCCAACACTGTATCACCCGATCAATATCGTAGATGGTAATGATTCGACAAGCGCTACTGGAAGCTATCTATATGTCAATTACACCAAACCAGATAATTCTGTTAATACAAGTTTATGGAGAGTTAAAGCAGTGTTTGAGGAATCAGCTGAGATAAGGAATCTATCAATACCTTATCCCTGTTGGAATTACTCTGAAGTTACATTAAATCTAAGAGCTTATGCGTGTGGATTCGATTGGTATTCATGTTCTTCAGAGGATGATGATTCAGTAGGGTTCTCCTGTTGGAATGGAAGCAGTTGGCAGAACATATACAATCATAGCAATGTTTCAGTCCAATATTCTATGTATGAGGAAGGGATGTGGTGGAATATAAGCGAGGAAAAGTATTCTTTTTACTCATGGAATGGAAACAAGTGGATATATGATATGGAACCTTTGATAAGGGTTAATTGGAGCTGTCCAAGAGGGAAGAACTACTGCACTCCAAGATATCAGAATAGCAGTCAGGGAGTTATGATGATATATAATAAGAGAAACATGAGTGGAGCATATATGAGACTCAATCAAACATCTGATTATATTACTGTATTCTGCGGAAACAACGCATCATATACTTCTGATTATGTTAGAACCATTAATACTGATTGGAAGAAGGTATGCGATCTTGACATATATGAGAATTGTACCTTGTGGTGTTGGGTTAACAACTCACTTAACTCTTCTTTGTATGGTTATTCTTCTTTTTTGTTTGATATGAACTTCTCTAATTTCCCTACGATATACTTTGAAGAACCAACTGAAGACAATGGCACATATATCTCTGAGAACCATACCAAGATAGTGTTGTATTCTTCTTTTACTGATGAGGATGCTGCTTCTAATATTTCATTCAATTGGAATGATGAGATTAATATGAGTATATTTGATGATTCTCTTGTTCTAAGTTTGAACTTCGACAATAACTCATATATCGGGGAGAATTCTATTACTGCTAAAGACACATCAAAATATAATGCAACAATAACACATTCACTTCAATCTATAGAAGGTAAATTTGGAAAAGCATTAAACTATACTGGAAGTTCGGGTACTGGAATAGCTGGTTCTCCTTATGACATATATGATACTCCACAATTCACTTTGGAAGCATGGATATACCAGTTAAACAGGACTGGAACAGTTGCAAATAAAGGGATTGTTGCAGGTAGAAGTTTTCGATGGCCATACTGTATGTATATATCAAATACAGGATATATTGTTAGTGGATTAACTTGGTCAGATGATAATACAGAGTATACTACAGTCAGCAATAATATAATTCCTCTCAATACATGGACACATGTTGCATTATCTTATAATGGTAGCCACGTAATTACCTGGATAAACGGAGTATTTGATAAATCTACTGCAAAAAACAAAGACTTGAAACTTGGAACAAATAACAATTTCAAGATAGGTTATTTGGATACTACGAACTACTTTAACGGAACAATAGATGAAGTTAGATTATATAATAGAAGTCTTTCAAATGAAGAGATAAGATTACACTACTTAATTAACTTAAAGTATAAACTGCCAAATGAATATGAGATAACCATGAATATAACAAACCTAACAGATGGAGAATACCACTACCAAGGATGGTCCCAGAATAGCGAGGGACATGGGGCTGAAACAGAAAGAAGAACACTATATGTCAATAAAGAAGCTCCAGTGTTGACCTTCCAAGACCCTACCCCCATAGATGAGGAATCTTTAACCAATAATTGGGTAGATATCAATGTAAGTATATCGGATGTTGCTAGGAATACTTTTGGAGTAACATGGGGATCAACCAACTGCTCAATAGACGATACCTATCTTAAATTAGCTTTAAACTTCAACAATAACTCAGAGATAGGAGACAACTCAACATATTCAGTGGATATATCAAGATATGAGAACAATGGAGTAATATCTAATGGAAGCTATGTTGAAGGAAAGTTTGGACTTGGATTAAACTTCAATACTTCATCAAGAATAACAATACAAGATATGAGTAACATATCCAAGAGCTATACAATAATGCATTGGCTTAAACCTAACCCAACATCATACAATTATCCTCCAATATTATACAAGAAATCAGGTAATAATGGATTCCTTGAATACTTTAGAAAGGCTACAAATGAGGTAAGACTAGTCATGTATAACTCATCTGGAACCAATTTTGAATGCCAACAAACAAGCGACTACTGGATCAACACATGGAAACAAGTAGTGTGGACATATTCCAATTATAGCGGAGAGACAAAGTTATACCTTGACGGAACACTATCAAAGACATGCACAAACCAAAAAGACATAATAACGAACAGTGCGGACCTATTGATCGGATCAGATGGAACATACGGATACAATGGAACAATAGACGAGTTAAGGATATATAGTAGAGTGTTGTCAGCAGAGGAAATAGCAATACAATATAAATCAGAATACACAAGATATAATGACAGTACTTATAGATTCATAACTAATATGAGCGCTGGAACAGGAACACAGAAGTTCTCAGCGTGGGCCAAAGACAACATGAACAACTATGGGACAACAGAGATTAGAACAGTATATATCAATTGAATAAGAAGAGAGGAATAGAATGGTAGATGTAAAAGAGATTGGAGGAAGCGTATGGACCTCTATGGGGATACCTGATGAATTCTCAGTATACATAAATAAGAAGGATTATACTGCTCATACTGTGTCATGGAGTCTGACAAAGAAACTAAATGAGATAACAACATTTAAGGCATCACTGCTTGGAATAGATGATGATGAGAAACTGGATGTGGCTAAAGGAGAAGACATCAACATACTATTCGATGACGGAATAATAATGCAGGGATCAATAGAAAGAGTAACCTATACAACAGATTATAAGACAGAAGTAGAAGGATATGGGGATGAAGGGAAGATGCTTAAGAAGATAATCCCCGTATGCTGCGAACTATACACTGATTATAAGACTGCAATATATCATATATGTTCCGAGAATGGGGATGGGATTGAACCATTTTATCTTACCCCTGCACCAAACATAGAAGACCTTGGAATAGTCATAGCTACAATAAAGTATAAGAGCAAACTTGAAGCAATATCCGACCTTTGCAAGGTAACGGGGAGAGAATGGTGGGTTGAGACCGATTATGACACATGGATCAGCTACTTATACATGGCATACTTCAAAGGAAGCGAAGACTCAGTTATAACATTCACCGCAGATGGAACCGCTCCAAACTGCACTGTAATAAGCTACAAACAAGATATTGAGAACTTATGTAACTCAGTCTATTATACTGGAACAATAAATTCAGTTGAGACCACTGCAAGAATAACTGACTCTTATAGGGTTACTGGTTTGAATTGGGGGGACAAATACACTGGTCTAACAGTTGACAGCAACTTATATGAGGCAATGGATGATTCACAGACTATTATGAAGTGCAAGAAGAGCGCTAGAACAGCCAATGCAAGGTTTGAAGGTAGGTATGTAAGCATTGGAAGCGATGAAGTAGCCCTGGTGTCAAGCTTCATAGACATGGGAGACTACTACCAATATGAGATTGTAAGGGATGTGTTACCTGGTTACCCGGCATCAACCCACCCCATAAGAACAGAGGTGTGTCTTGCTGCAGGAGGTCCAGGAGCGGATGCTTATGTCATTGTATCCGGGAGTGATGAGGACTTGGCTGCTTTACCTGCTGTCGGAGTGTTAAAGATAGGATCACAGGATTATATCATATCATCAACCACCACAACTGAAGAGGATGAGGAAGGAAATATGGTTGGATTGATAAAGATGGAGTCCAGAGGATACCTCGATGAATCCCTGTATACTGAATTACCTTTCAGTCCTGAGATAACCGGTCTACCATACAAACACAGTGAAGGATCCCTCATATTCTATTGGTATGATATGGCGGTGGCGATATATAACCCAACCCATCCATACAGTGGATCATCTGTAGCCCTTGATGGATTATCAGAGAAATGGTACTCAGATACTTCAATAGATACATTGGACGGATTGGATCAAGCAGCATATAGTAAGCTGAACACTGAGACAATGAAGACAATAACAATAGAAGTATGCGACCCATATGAGATATTCCCATTGATAAGGATCGGAGATGTAGTATCATTCAACGATTCAGAGACTACTTTAACAGGAGACTACAGGGTGTTAGGATATACTCTTGGAATGGATCAAGGACAAATATCTCTTAAATACACAATTAGTCAAAACTATGTGACATGTATTGATGACCTTGCAAAGACAACAAAAGATGTCAAGAACCTAACACTACATTAACTTATTGCAGTAATATACAATAATACTTCAATAATACTGCAGTAATATATAATAACACCGCAGTATTATTCAATACTACTGCAGTATTATTCAATAAGTATAGTAGTATATATAGATGTTTGACTATTAAATAATAAATAAAATAATCAAATAAGATCAACACAAACAAAATGACAATAATGAAGAATGGAACAATAGTAGAAGATAGAAAACTAACACAAAAAGAAAGATTCGACCTACAACTACTTGAAAGCATAAGATCAATAAGTCCAAACTGCATAGGAATAGCCAAAGGAACAAAGATAACAGAAGGAAAAGACACTGGGATGCCAGCATACAAGCTATTCGTAAAGAAGAAACTACCAATAGAAAAGATACCAACAGGAGAAATGCTTCCAAAAGTGCTTGGAACACAAGATGAAAGACTACCAACAGACGTACAAGAACTAGGAGAGATCTATATAACATCAATGCTCAAAACCAAAAGAAGCAATAAACAGAAGATAAAGAACATAATACAAAGAATACAAGGAATAAGCAGGACAGACAAGGCAAGACCCTTCAAGATGGGAACCAGCGGAGGATGCTGGGACACCACCGCGTTAACCAATGGGATGACCTTCAAACACATAGAATCAGGGAAGAAGGTCATATTCACCAACGGACACGGATCAGGATGCGACCTAAGAGACGAGATGCCCCTATCAACAGAGAAAAGATACCTACAACCAGGACCAGTAGACGGAGGACAACAAGAAGGAAACGTAGTAGGGGAGAGACTAAACCTGGTAAGATACAAGGACGGGAAAGGATGGAATGACGGGATGACGGTCATGGTATCCTCGGAAGACTACCTGGATGAGGAGTTGTATGAATTAGGCAGGGTAGTTGGAGTTGATACGCTGGTGGTCGGGGATAAGGTATTCAAGTCAGGTAGGACGACAGGAAAGACCGAAGGAAACTGCACATCTCTCAACGCAACAATATCAGTAAACTATGGAAACTACTCCATAACACACCTTGGATGCATACTATTCACAGGGATGAGCGCAGGAGGAGACAGCGGATCAGTGATAGTAAAGATCAGGGAAGGTAAGATATATGTGGTAGCCTACCTATTCGCAGGGAATGAATCAGTGACAGTAGCCCATGAAATACAGAACATGATGAGCATATTCGGATTAGCCCTAACACAGACAGAAGAACCAAACGATCCAATGGAGAATACTTACACAATGAATGTGGAAATGGAAAAAGAAACAAATGAGACACCACAAACATGGACAGTAAAAGGAGTCATAACAGATAAGACAACAAAACAACCAATAAACGGTGTCAATGTAAAGATAGGAGAGATAAACTGCAACACAGGATTGGATGGATCATATGCGGTTAAAGGACTCATAAAAGGGACATATAATACGCTGTTCTCAATGAGCGGATACAAGCAGATAAACGGATCAATAGTTCTTGGAGGATAAATACAGAGTAAATGGACAAAGAAGACATAGGAGAAGAACCGGAAGAGCAAGCACCAGAGATCCAACAAGAAGAATATAATGTGAGGAAACCAGGGAGAAAGAAAGGATCAACCAATAAAGGAGTAAGGAAAGTATTATGGGACAATCTTCCAATGAATATACAACTGGAGATATGGAAGATGAAAACAGACGGGGCAAGCATAGCAAAGATCTGTAAATACGTCCACGACCAATACCCAAAGTATACTGCAAGCGAGAAATCAGCAACTAAATTCTTCAACTACCGGAAAGAGATACTATCAACAGAAGTAGTAAACTCCAAGACCTACCAAGACTCAATAGTTGAAACCTTCTCAGAGATGTGCAAAGACATGAACGTAGTGAGTAAACTGCTCGTGGAAAGAGCGAAAGAAGAAGCGATAGGGGGTAAAACAGAGGATCTAACTGATGCTGCAGGAGAATTTCTGAACTTCTTCAAAGCACACGGAGACCTCTTAGAGAAGACTGGAAGACCAGATAGCAATCTGAAACCAGTGAATACAGTACAAGAATTGAAGGACACAGTGAGTGGAATAAAGATAAAGAAGATAAACCAGGAAGTAAAAGAAGAAGAGCCGAGCATTTGATCATTTAATCAATCAAGCCAATGCAAACAAAGTAAGTAGAACTCTTACTACTTATTAATATCCTAATCACTTCAATTGACCAACATTACCAGAAGGACTTTTACCAACTTCCTTACATATCTGTCTTGGAGTCTTATGCAATGATTCCTCAAAGTCCAACGTATCTCCTAAACACTTGAATCTATAATTCATCATGCGTTTACAGTAGACACATCTTATTGGAGAATCACTTAGAGGAATACTATATGAGTCTCCGCATTTTGGACACACTGCTTCCTTCAAATAATATTTTCCTCCTCTTATCCCTATCATATCACTTACTTTCCTCATATGAATCACTTCCTAGAGGTGAATCCTTCCTCCTCGGTATACTTAAGATCCTTATAGGTGTTTTGTTTGATTGGTGGTTCCTTAGTCATATTATATCCTGTAATACAGAAAAACCAACCTAAAGCTACAAATACTATGACATGTAATATATAATCTCTTGGAACGTATGAGACAAGTGTTGCAGCCCCAATCATAGTAGACACTAAGAATGTTATTAGAACAGTAGTGAGGAATACTGAGATTACTCCATTTATTATTGCTTTATAAAATCGCTTCATTTTGACAACTCCATTACCTCATTAGTTTCTTTGTTTATGATGTCCTCATCATCTAATAACAAGATTAAGGATATTCTTGTTGGATTTTTCCATAACTCCCTTAACCAATCCCTTTGTTTTAGAGCTGCTTCAAGAGTTGGAAACCAGGATGAATTCAATCTGCCATCAAGAGATATCCATTGAACTCCAAAGTTAAGATTTCCTCTCTCCTCTTTTATTTTTAATGTATGTTCGGTTACTGTTTTTGAATTCACTGTAATACCTTCAGGAATAATTTGTAAAATTCTTCAGGAGATGGAGCTAAAGTGATATATTCAACAAATCCATCAACCAATAAGGTAGGGATAGTTGCCACATTCTTCATCAATGCCTCAGTATAGTCTTCAGATGTTACGATCATCTTCAACTCATAATCCTTCCCCTCAACCGCTCCAGTTCTTTTAGCCGATTCCAACAACTCTTTCTCGAATATCTTGCAATTGGGGCAGTTCTCAGATTTATATAATACTATTCTTGGGTTCATTTTCTTTTACAATAAGTGAATCATCTATTGTTATATCCGAGGCAATAATTGAATTATTCCCAATCCTTTCAACTGATACTCCCGAGATATCAACTGGTAGATTCAATTTAAGGTCTTTTACAGTTGTTAAATTTACTGTAGCTGAGATCAGTGGTCTCTTGAACATGGAATCATCTATGTTGAATTCCAGAGCAATAGCAATCTCATCTCTTTTCAAATTGCTTGGAATGCTCTTTCCAGTTGTCAATATACGTGCATGTCCCTTACTATCAAGGATCATATACTTCTTAATTTTCATTTTATCTTAGTTAAGTTAACGTCATCTATTGAGACAAGTAATGAGATCCTATTTGATGAGTTCCATAACTTCCTCAACCAATCTCTCTGCCTAATAGCATCATCCAATGTAGGATACCAATTAGAATTTAAACGCCCATCTAATGATATCCATTGAACACAGAAAGGTAGATTGCCTTTACCTTCTTCCACATTAAGTTCATATTTAGCCATTTTTATCTATACATCTGTTCAAACATTTCTTCATCAAGAAAACATTTTCCTTCAAGGAATATCTCTAAATTATCTCTTAATTGCTTAACTGCATCTAGTCTATCAATAGGTTTACCACAGCAATTACACACCACTTCATTCATACTGCATTCATCACATATTGTTTGTCTGATGTGTCCTTTTGATTTACTATTACACATACTGCAAACAAATTCATGTGATGTACTGAATCTTGCACCAACACATCCGCATTCTAGTGTAAATTCCATCTTGTGTTTTTAATTGATTATTATTTCCATTTATGTAAACCACACAATAGTTCAGTAAAGGAGCCTTCTTTGAATATCCACATAACTGCCTTAACACTGAATAATTCACCATCAATCATAATTGAATCACCAATTCTTGGAATATCGTTCAATGAATGTTCCTCTGGTTCTCTAAGTCCTTCTGGATAGAATGCAAACGTAACTTTCATCTTATAATTCAACATGATCATCTATTTGGTCGGGTATGTTGTCCTCAACTGAGTCCTCATGTATGTAGCTTCTTAGATTGGCTCGTTGTTGTAGGATAGCATGGCACATAGGACATTCGCCATTTGGTGGAATGGTCCTATTGTGTATGTAACACATGTTCTTATATGCCATGCTTTCTCCTCTTATATCTTTCCTTCTTTCTTGGCAGTGCACAATGGACAAAGCTGCTCTACTTCATATCTGCTCTTCTTCCCTTTGTTCTTAAAGGTCATCTCCTCTCCACACTCCTTACAGAGTGCTTTCCTTGGTTGAGTCACTGGCATTTTAATGGTTTAATATTTTTAATGATTTAATATTAACCCAGGAATGCCTTCCTTCATTGATACAAGGCTTCTTAGTCCTGGACCTATAATACTTCTTTGCTCCGCACTTAGTACAAATAAGTACAATATTATTATTTGACATTTGTGTTACAGATTTAATTAGGAATGATAGTATATATACTGTTGGTTTGTTATTAGTATATTCCTTTCGCTCTTCTTCGATCTCTCTCTATTCTATGGACAACTGCAAATTTAGCATTTAACTTCTCAAGCTCTCTTTCCAGCCTTAATTTGTATGTTATAAGCCCAAGGTCGGAGCAGTGTTCAAGTATCATATTGTATTCACGAGTTAACCTGGATATATCTTCCCCTGGTACAGTATGAGATCCTTCGCATCCATACTCATCTATATAATCATTTGTGTCTTTCATTTTAAATCAATTAGTATATTCCAAAGAACCCTTCCATGTTCCAATCCGTACCAATCCTTGGAATCTCATAAGAAACACTTTTGATGACCTCCCAGGAGACTTCCGGCTTGCAGGAGGAAGCATACATAGATAGGAAGTCGCTTATTTTAGTGGCATAGGCTTTGAAATGGTGAGGCACTCTCCGGTCATTGAATATGAAGTAGGATTTCACCCCTGCCTTAGATGATTCAGTAAGGGCTGCTATCTGGTGTGGTTTGATGTTGGCCCAAGGGAAGTTGTCTTTCTTGCATGACTTCAACTCAAGGAAATAGATATCTCCCCTGAATACGACCAGGTAATCACATGGCTGCTCAATGCAACAAAGCTTCTCAGACGCTCTTCTAAATGATTTAGTATCATATAAGCGGTGTTTATAGAATCCTTTTACCTTGGATGATAGCCTGATCAATTCTTGATTCACTTCTCGCTCAAACTCATAACCATGATTGTTATTGACCACTTTGAATCAAATACCATTACATGATCCTCTGTAAGCGCAGTAAACACATAGCATATTCTCAGATTGGCATGGTAGAATCTCACCTGCCTTCACTTTATCAAGCATCTCAACAGTCTTATCAAGATTCTCCATGAATAACCTTCTACCTTTCTCCTTATCAGAACCACTTATCTTAACGGAAACAGGCTTCTCATCTCCAAAGAAAACAAGATACCAATCCCTATCAGATCCAAGACCATTATTAGACAACAACCACTCATATCCAGCAAGTTGAGTAATATAATCAGAAGACACTTTCTTCTTACCAGTCTTCCAATCAACCTGCTTCAAATCATCAAAGTAGTCCAGTTGACCTGAAAAAGTATACCCCTTGTAGACAAAATAGAACCTCTTCTCAAGGATACCCTTAGAAAAGTCCATGGGGGTGTCATCAAGCCACATCCTTGCCTTAACTATGTGCTGTGTGGCCTTATCCCTTGCTTCCAGGAATACTGTTTCAGGTATTCCATCCGAATGTTCTTTAAGCAGTCCTTTTAAAGATCCATCCTCCACTTTTCCTTTAGTGAGCAATTGTTCTATCGCGGAATGAGCAGTAGTTCCTATCAGGCCCCTTATATGTTGAGGTGCTTTCTCTATCTTGAAATCAGTGGTATTAGACAGATAAGTGTACTGTAGTTTTCTACCACACTTACCAATTTCAGTAATGTGGATAAAGACTTCCGATCCAATTGACTCTGTGTTTGGTTGTTCATTCTTTTGTTCAATTGAACCTGTTTGTTCAATAGAATTTTCAGTCAATTCTTCAATAAGTTTTCCAATTGATTGTTTAGTTTCTTCTTCCATTCTTATTCCTCAGATTCATCCAGTTGCTCTTCCGCTTTATTATTTGAAAAGAAGTCAGCTTCTTCCATTGCTTTCCTAATAGCAGAAGGTTCCTTGTTATCAGTATCGTCAATTATTTGATTTGTGAACTCTAGTATCTGTTCTTCCTTTGATTTAAGGAGCTTATTCTGACAGTTTTCTATTGCTTTCTTGAAGTATTCTTCCTCCGCATGTTCTGCCTCATTCCTTGCAGCCCTTAGAGATATGATCAAATTGGTTGTTTCCCTCTCTATCTCACGATATTCCTTCTTTAAGCTTGTTGAGTTGTTCTTTATCGATATTAATTTAGAGATGGCTGAGTCTATCTTATCTAATGACTCATCATTATATGTTATCTTTTTCCTCATTGACGAAGCATAGTCAATGAATTCTGACTGTATTACCTTCTTCCTGAACTCCATAGCCTTTGAGATATCTCCATTGAATAAACGCACCGCGTTTTCTTCAAGGACCATTGACACAATCTCTCCTTTGTTCGGCAATTGGTTCAATGCTTCTATCATTTGTTGTGGTAGACTTATACTTGTCCCAATTCTCCTCATAGCTTCGTCTTTAACTATTTTCGGCATAATTATTCACCTATTCTATTTTTATTATTTGATTACCACTCAATGTCTCCTTTACTGAAAGATATTGCTGCAAAGATCATACATACAGAACACCAAATACTTACAATAATCCATTCATTTGCAAAGATGTGAAATATAGCTAGAAGAATACTAAAACTCCATAAACCAAGGAATATTATTCTATTTATTATTGTTGTTCTTTGATCTTTGACAATCTTTGGCATTTTCTTTTATCAATTAGTATTCTAAGTCTTCAGATTCCTGATCCATTGCTTGTTCTGATTCAGGTAATTGAGAATCAAAGGACTTGTATAAAAGAGCTTCCTCAGCTTCCAGGTCAATATCAATGTTGGAGTATTAGGGGATCCACCATATATTCAATGACCATAACAGTACCCCCACAGCAGGTGCAATACTTGACCACGCGGGGATCACCAGATAGGACAGATACCTCTATCCAGCGTATGATGTTGGGCTCCAGGCAGTTGCATCTTTTTCCGAATTTATCCATTCTTTTAAGCTTGGAATAGATGGCGTTGTCTAATTTCTTCTTACAGTTTAGGAGTTTGTCTATGTCAGGAGCCTGCTCAATCAAAGAATCAATAAATTCCATTGTGTGTTTAATTTAATAATTATCAACTACTTTTTGTCTTATTATTTATTAGATAACCAAGTATAAATACTGGAAATTGCTGGAGCTGGGCAGAAAATAGGAGGATTATTAATTATAAATAATTAAAAATAGAATTATTTTTTAAATCTAATAGGATTTTTAATTATTAATAAAAAATAAAACCTTCTATTTTCTTAGTTAAAAGGTGTATTTAGCTGATTGTACTCTTGGTTTTGCCACCACAACTCCATTAATATCCATGAGTAATTGTTCCTTGACTGCTAACTTGATCCAGAGTGAGTTGATTCGTGGTTTACTCATCTGATAGTATTTCTCAAAGAAGAAAAATAAATCCTCTTTGGTCATGGGGTTGGGCTCATTCAATACTACTTGATACATGGCTTCCTTCTCAGGATCATCCCGCAGTATCATCCTATTCTTGCATTCATCTCTCAATAGGGCTTTGAGTGTGTCGTCTACTATGATGTCAGGGAAAGTGCCATTGGCTGCAGCATAACCTACTGCGATCCTCTTATACAATGATTCTTCAAAGTGTGGGACTGCCATTGTTGTGTCTATGAGCTTCTCTACCTCTGAGACATCTATCTTATCAATCAATTTAGCCAGTTCATATAACTCAGCCACTTCAGCAGCCACTTCGTTCTTAACGCATTCAGAGATGGGGCGTTTCATCCTTGGGTCTCTGCCAGCTTTCTTCAATTGGATTGCTATTGTTGGAGTAGGGAATATGATTTGAATGACAAAACGCCTCAATAAACCTGATGCAGTGTCCATATTGGTTAAGCGTAGACCAGGCCATATAGTAGTTCCTATCATGGTCTCTGTGATTTCTCCAGAGCATAGATCTTTGGTTGCGGTGTCTCCGTCCAATGCTGATAGGAGATACACTTCTTCATTTGTTGAGATAGCGTTCTCGGCAAGGAGTTTGAGACGCATAAACTCGTCTGCTCCAACCATCCCTCTCTTGAATCTGCTGAAGACTCCCTTGGTTGTGATGAGTTCTCCGTCCTTGCCTGTCTTCTTGTTTGAGATGGTGCCAAGCCAGCATTCAGCTGAGAATGTGGAGCGGACTGAGACAGGGAATGTAGTGTTAGAGGAGAGGATTCCATTGGGGCCAAGGTAGAAATTAATAGTTTGAGACTTGGTGAATCCAGAAGGAGCCATAATGCCTTCGTGTAATCGGTAATTCTCCCTGCGACCAGCGTGATAATGGCGGTCAGTATCCAAGTTGGCAAGGTTGATAACATGGGATGCTATGGATGCACAGGCTCGCTCAGTAAGGAAGGGGAATTGGATCAAGCCCATGTTCTCGTTCTCCTGCTTAACGATTGATAATAAAGACATCTTAGCCGCCTCCCTGCTTATCTTCCATCATTGAATCATTGAGAAAGATCTTGTTTGTAGTGGTCTTCTGATAGATTATCTTGGAATTCCTTCTAATCAATAAGTCAGATATGTCCTGTCTAAGCTGTTGGATGTCCTCTGCGTTCCCTTTGAAGACCACTCCATAGTTCACCAATAAAGGCATAATTGATGGAGTAGATTCTTTCTTGTCGGTTGATTCAGGTCTTTTCATTTTGTAGTTTATCATTAGATTTGATTGGGACCATTATATAGATACGTTTACCTCTCTTGCAGATATCATAAGGAAAGACACCATGCTTCTTTAACACTAATATTCTGCTCACAATAGCCCTATGATCCATATCATTTGAATCATAGAACGCTCTTCTCACAATGTGTTTGACTCCAAGAATCCTTAATCTATCATGTATGGTAGTGATTGATAAGACTTGGAATCCTTCTTCGAATAGGAATTCAACTGTTTCAAGGACCAATTCGGTGAATTGATCCAATGAAATAGTCTCCAATGAGGTCAAAGAAGAGAGGGGCTTCTTTGACTGTATCCTCAGTTGGGAGTGTTCCTTATACTTTGTCAACTGTTCCATTTGTCTTTCCTTCTGCTATGGCTTTGGAATTGTTTATCCTGTGCTCCTCATTCATGTTCAATACGAAGTCGTCCCTTATCTGGGAGTAGAGACCGACAAATTCTGTTGTAGATTTATCATTGCCTGTTCCTGGAGTGGTCTTTGATATTGTGTATTTGCGCCCTTCCAGTTCAGGGCTGCCTCTTGTCTTCTCCAATAGGGCGATTCGTTTGATGGTCCCGTACTCGTCTATTCTTTTGATGATGAAGCGGTAGCTAATGTAATCTGGGAAGGTCTTGTACCAGATAGGGACATCTTCTTTCACTATCTCCCTCTTCTCATTTACCTTGTCTTCAGTGTGTGTAGTAACGATCATATCTAGTCCATTGTCACGGGCATAGAAGTATATGAGTTCAAAGGCTTCGATTATGTAATCGTTACGGAGATTCCAATCTTCTGCACTCACTTTAATAGTGTCGTCTTCCTTCTTGCCGAAGTATTTGATCTTTTCCAATGGGATGTTCTTGGCTTGGAGCATCATCTTGAAAGAGCGTTGTTTGAGACGGTCAACTCCTTCGAAGGCCAGGAGACCGAATTGGCCTTTGTTTACTTCAAGTGTCTTCTTGACTGCGGACATTCCTATCTTCAAGCCTCTGCGATAATCGTCTCCGCAGGTGGTTCCTGAGACCACTATGAATCTATCGCGCAAGTGTGGATAGTGTGTTGAGATGATTTTGTTGATGCTTCCATCCATGTCAAATACGAGACACTTTTTGTCTTTGGGAAGATTGGAGGCAAAGTCACATATGATGCTGCTCTTACAGGTGGAGTCTTTGCCGCACAATGCTATCACATTGGGGTCCATCACTGTGAAGGCTTCATCTATCTCGGCTTCTGAGATGTCATTTACTATTTCATCTTTTTTCTTGGTTCCATTCCAGGAACTTATATCAAATGTTTTACCTGCCATTTTGTTCACATACTTTCACTTACGTCTTTAGCTATTGCCATCATGTCTATCATAACTGCTTTCATTCCATCCATAAATTCCTTATATTCTGTTGGATTGGTCTTTCTCAGTATCACTAATTTCTCAAGGAAATCAGTATTGCTCATATCAATGCTTGCCATTTTCTTTAATTACAAATTATCTTTAGTTTTTTGATTGATGTTCCACTCTTATATAATATTTGGATAAGGAGTGATGCTTTAGACAATTCTTACAGGTGCAGCGATCATACTTATAGGTTAATTTGGATTTGGTATCATCTTCCAAATCAAGTCCGCATAAGGTTTCCTGCTTGTCTGAATTGTATAAGTGGATACGAAAAGGTCTTGGCATCTTGCTCTCCTTTTAATTGATAAGAAAAACATTGGAGAAGCGGAAGTTGTCTTCTCCAATGAGGGGGAATTGCTTAGATAACTGCTCGCGCATTTATCTGAGTTTTTCCGCCCTTGTCCTGGTTCACATATCCGAAGACAGTGATCTTCTTTCCTTTTGCCGTCTTGTCTGTCTCAGGTCCGTTCACATATACTGTGACTGGGATCCCTTTTATGGAGACAAGTTCAAGTCCGTGTCCGCCATCATACTTGAAGACCCTTCCAACTATGCCAGTGAAGAACTCGCTCTTCTTCATGTAGTTGTCGGCTTCAGATATGTTGTGGACTCCTATCTTCTGGACCAGCTGCTCGGTTGTCGGGAACGTGGCGGTGGACGCTTTGATTATGTCCTTGCCTTCTCCCAGCACTCGCAGCTTGGGCAGTTGATCACCGTTGCCTGCTACCAGCTTGGCTTTGCAGTCATACAGTTCTCCTTCAGATACTCCGTCCAATAGGGCTATGCGGTCATTGTAGAAGGATGCATCGTATAATACATCCTTTTCCAGTTTGCCGTCCACTCCTACAAAGGCATATACGCGGGCCACTGTGTAGGGCTCTTTGCCTTCTTTGGTTGGCTTCACAACTTGGGGGTCGCTTATTGATAGGACCCTCATTGTGATCTCTGCCACTCGTCCTCCGAATAGGTTTGCATTCTCTGACTTCCATAGACAGAATGCAGTCTCTTCGTCATATCCCTTTGTTACCATTTCAGCTATTGCTTTTTCAATATCAGCCAATGGTACCCCAGTTGTTGTTGAGGCTATTATTGCCTCCTTCTCTATGTTTTTGTCTTGCATTTTCTTTTGTTCTACCTCACTCCCTCATGGGGAATGGGCTAATCTTTGGGATTAGTGTGAGTTTTATCTTCAGTTCTCTTTGATACTTCTTCTCTTGAGACTTGGAATAAAGGAATTCTGTTGTCGCATACAGGACAATATACACATGCTTCTTTGATCTTGTACTTGGTGTATTCCAGAGTCTCTTTGTCTATTACGCTTCTGATGTATGTAGTGATGCCAAGCCAGTTTTTAATCTCTTTTTTCTTGTATGTTGTATTTGCATCAGTCATCTCTTCTTTCTCTCTTTCTTTGTACATCAGGTCTTCTTTTGAGTAACTTGACACAAACCTACATTGAGGACAAGTTATATATCTTTCTCTTGTGTTTGCCATTTTCAGTTGATTATCGATGTTGTCTTTTGATTGCGAATACTTGTCTTGTATAAGCAAGATATACCTTAGTGTTATTTTCTTCAATTACATGTGCGTGTTCAGTTCCCAATGCCACATGATTTCCTTTGTGTCCATGATCCATTGTGCAGTGATATGCTTTGTAAATTGATTGGTCTGATTCAAAGGCGAATTCAGTTGGAATATGTATGTAGTGGTCTTTGTCAACTAATCGTTTTCCACAAGGAGTTGGACTTATCTCCACATCTGAGACAAGTTGACCAACCTTTAAGTAGTTCTGCCAGGGCGTGTCTTTAGCTTTCATTCTTTGATTTCTTTATCATGTATCTCTTTGACAATGGATTCAATCATAGTTATCAGTGTTTCCTTTCTTGTCTCATTTATAACACTATCCTTTATCACAGAGTATACAATGGATAGAACAAAGGAGTCATTGATGTCTTCATCTATTCCTTTGTATTCTGCTTTGTCCATGAATTCCCTTACCATTGAACCAATCGTAGTTGTCATTTTATGTTTTTGAAACTGAGTCTATTAAATAGTGTATCCTCTTTGCAGCTTCTCTCTCTTCTTCTTTTGAATTGGAACATACTAATACATGATCTACAAGGCAGTTTAAGTCATCTAAATCCAATGTTATTTTGGTATCAATTATCTTTGGCATTTTATTTACTCTTTAATTAGATTGAAGAAGGTTTGGGGGAGTAGGGATAAGTGGGATATTATCTTGAAGTTCCTGCGTTGAGGACCGAGGATGTCGTTGTAGTCCTTGATAACTCTCTCTCTCATTGAAGCGTCTGATTGAATGTAAGCAATTCCATAGATTGAGATGCCTGAGCGGTGAGCTATCTTGGATTGCTCAATGGCTTCCTGCTTGTCTGATGCTATGCCGTCAGAAATGAAGAGGATGCGTTTTATGTTATTGGCTTTGCATCTTGTAATGGCAGTCCCAAGGGCTCGTCCAAGAGGGGTGAGTTTGTCAGCGTCAAAGCCTCCAAGCAAGGCACGGGTTTGGTCTGTGAATCGTTCTGTTCGTTCCTTTACCATGCGGATCTGATCCTTGTGTCCAAAGTATAGCATCTCGTATTTAATCTTGGTTGTGGTGAGGGCTTCACATATTATTGCTAGTGACATTATGTATTGGTTCTCGTATTGGGAGACGCTTCCTGAGTTGTCCACTAATATGTATAAGTCGGTTTTGTTTGAGATGCGTTCTTCATTGTTGAAGTATTTGTCGGAGCAGGAGATGTAGGCTTCAGGGTCGAAGTCTTCTCCTTCAGTGTCTAAGTGCTCATCCCAGCCAATGGTCCACTTCTTGAGACGCTGCTTCATGTCAAGGGTTTCGCGTTGGACTGCTCCCTTCAATGTGTTGTATCTGCCGATGTCTGAGGAATTGGAGCGGATTATTGGTGTCTTGGCTATCTTCATCTGTTGTGTGTATTGGTCGCATAGTGATTTGAATTCTACCTTGAGTTCTTCTGTTGGGGAGGTTTCATCGGAGTCTATTTGTTGCAGGATCTTTTCGACTGCTTCAAGGCTTCCTCTTATTGATGCTTCGGATGTTTGTATCTTTTGTCCAGGAGTTGTGTTAGTATCAAGTTCTCCAGGTGCTTGGATATAGACCATGTTCAAGCCTTGGGAGTTTGGGTCGAGTTCTTGAGAGGTTGATCCATTCTCTTTCCTTTCATTGTATTGGTCTCTGAAATCGGGTTCATCTGGGAATAGTTTGGAGAACTTGAATGTGGACTCTATTGCTTGGTCTGTGGTCTCGATGTCTTGGAATTCAGGTATCAATGCTTTTAGTTGTGTTAGGAGTTCAGGTGAGAGTTTTTCATACATTGGGTTGGTGTCTCTTTCAGTGTCTTTGGATATGGAGCGGAGAGAGTCGAGGATGTAGAGTCCTGCGATTCTAACAGTTGAGAGAGAGTGCTTTAATCTTGTGTATTCCTTTGCGTTCTTCTTCAAGTAGTATTGGTCTCTGAAGCGTTGTTCTCTGTAGTAGCCTGTGTAAGTGCGAAGACTGATTTTTTCTATGCGGTAATCTTCTAAGGCATTGAATAATTGGAAGATGAATTTGTCTTTGGCGTGTTCTTTTGGCAGTATGTCAGGGTTTATGTGGGGTGTGTGCCAGATGTGGAGTGATTCATGGAAAGTCTCAAAGCGGAAGAGTCTCCATATATTGAAGTCTTGGGTTAGATCGCCTGAAAACATTGGGAGTTGAGGAATGAGAATTGTGCCTCTGCTGTCTTTAGTAATTAGTGTGGAGAATCCTTTGTTTGTGAGTGAGGTGATTATATGAGTATTCTTGCATTTGGACCATACACGAGCCAAATGATTCAAGTGATCTACTCTTACATCATTGGTATAAGTGGTTTGAATAGATTGCTGTTGAGACATATTATCAATGTCGTCTGGAGTTGGTTGTTTCATAGTCTCACTCTTATTCTTTGTTTAACTGGTTTGCATTTATGCTCTTTCATCTCTCTTGGAGTTGGATTTAATAGTAATAACCCACATGACTTACATTTCCAGTTTACTCCAATTGTTAGTTGTTTCATCTTGCTCCTAAGTGTTATAACTCTAAAAGTAACTTTGCATCATTATTCCATGTTCCATCTTTGTTCTCACGCCATGACATGTCTATAAACAAATTCTTCAAGTCCAGAATGTAAGCAGATTTGTAGTGATGATTTGAGAGTTCTATGGCGATGGCTTCTGCTATTCCAGCAGTTTCAGGTTGTCCTCTTCTTTGATATATGTCTCTTTTATCTTCCATTGATTTGATATAATATATCTGGGCTTCTTTGTATTCATCCATTGTAATCACTCCAATTTGATCTTACCTTGTTTGTATTGATGATATAATCTGACAACCAATCCTTTGTCTCTTATAGCGATTACTTGATTGTAGGAGCGATCTATGAATTTGGAGATTAATTCTAAGACAGTGAACCATGTGAGCATTATTCCAAGTAGGGATATACAGAGACAATCCAGGAAACCAAGGATTATCAGTGTATAGTAAATTGATTCGAGTATTGGGATCATTCTAATTTCCTCTTTACATATTCAGCTCTTGCTCTTTGTTCCAGTTCTTCTGCTTTGGAGAGATCGAAGTTGAAGTATTCGAAGGCGGCTAGTATTTGAACTAGGGATTGAACTACTGCTTCTTCCACTTCTTTTTGTGTTGTCAGTTCATGTGAGCAGCATCCGCAGCCAGTTGATCTGGCACTGAATCCTTCTTCATCTATTTTGTTATCTTTATTAGACCAGAAACTCATTAGTCCCATTTTAGTTTTTATTTTTTATTCTCTTTGGACAATGATCTATATCGCAGAGACATAATACACCTGGGCCTTCATGTCTTGCATAGCATATTGCAGCTTCCATTGTCTCATTTTTGTTGTGTATGATTTCTCTTGAAAGACAATCCTCATTTGAGGTGCTTATTATCCAAGTTAGTCCCATTTTGCTTGTTTAGATTGTAATGTCGTCCGCTTTAACTTTTTGCTCTTCATAGCAGCCAAGGGAATGTGCAAGCGTTTTAAGGTTATCCATGTGGAAGGTTCCCCATTGTCTCATAGCATTAATCAATGTAAGATCAATGGTTTCGGTCAATGAGTAGCCGCTGTTTAGTAGGTGGGCTGCTGTGATTGATTCTCTTGTGGTGGGGCGGTATGGGTATTCGTCTGTGCTTCTAATGTTCTCGAATAGCTTCAATACCTTAAGCAAGTCATCGCGGTGTTGTGATTCTAGTGTCAGCTTTCTTTCGACTATTTTGAGTTCGGTGAAGGCTGGGGGATAGTTGTAGACTAGGCGTGCTGAGAATCGTGAGAGTATTTGTTGGGGTAGTTCCTTTGCTCCAGGGCAGTCAAGGGGATTGATTGAGGCGGTGAAAAACCAGGAGGGTTTAGCGTGTATTGTTAGTCCTTCATAGTTGAGTTCTCGTCTGTCGTCTAGGCATTCATTTAAGCGGATTAGGACATCTGGCTCGGATTGATTGATTTCATCTAGCATTAAGATTGAGCCTTCTTCCATTGAGAGGGGGAGTGGTCCTTTTTTCCAGTTGATGTTTCCGTCCTGTAAATCCAAGCGTCCAAGTAAATGCTGTTCTCTGCAGCGTAGTGAGAGGTTTAGTGAGTGTATGTTTTGGTTGTATTTTTCTGCCATTAGTAGAATAGAGATCGTCTTGCCACAACCAGGGGGGCCAATGAGTAGGGGGTTGATTCCTTTTTCATACAAGTGGCATAGTTTTCTGAAATTGCCTTCCCAGTCGTAGAATTTGCCTCCGCTTAGGTCTTTGAGTATCCAGATTGCTCCAGAACGTATTATGATATCCTTCTGTTTTAGTGAGTCTAGTGCAGGGTAGATGTTTTGTATGGTGAGCGGTTCTGGGAGATTTAGGGGTTTGCTCCATTCTATGAGTTCTGTGGGTGAGCCTTTCTTGTGTTGGTCCAGTATTGATACCAGTATTCCTTCTATTTGTGCTTTATCCATTTTGCTTTAGCTTTAGAGTTGTTTTCTTTTTTCATGTATCTTTAATGATTCGCTTGGGTTTTGTTGTAGGAATGTCTTCCACTGATCGTATGTGTATGTAATTCCTTTGTAGTATACTGATATGATTTCTCCACTTCCTTTGCATGTGAATTGGGGAAGTTCCAGGCCATCAGCTAATGTTGTGTTGTCTATTTCTAGTTCTTGTTTTAGTTGGGTTGATATTATTTCTTGTCGTAGTTCTTCGCATATTGTTTGTATGTTAGTATAGTCTGATAAGGAGATATCTATTCCTAGATACATATCTCCATAAGTTGACATTTCATCAAGAATTAGATCCACTATTTTTGTCAGAGAATTTATATTGACTTTTATTGTTTGATTTTCCATCTTGCTTTCACTTTATTTGATGATTTCACTTTCCTCTTTTGCTTTGGAGAATCAGAGGAATGCAATAAAAAAATTGGACATAGACCCCCTATCCTTTTTAGGGGAATAGGGGTGGTGTATACCTGTCTGTGTCCGTCGTAATGGGGGATTATTAATTCACATCCGGTGCTTAAATAGTAAATTACGTAGTCGCTGTAATCGTGTTTTCATGTCGTGGTGTGTCGTGGGTTTAAGGGGCTTTAGGGTGCTATCTACTTTGTCTTGGGTGATTCTCCAGATACCGCAGTAGCATAGCCAGGAAGTGCCATCCCATTCCACTTCACCTGTTTTTAGCGATATGTATGTGGCTTGCTGAAGGGGGCACTTGTGGATGGGACAGTTTGGGACTTTAATAGGGGTTGATGAGATCATAAGAATTAGATGTGGATTCCTGTATCGCTCATCTTCTCAAAGTCTTCTTCACTGATTGAGTTGGATTCAGTTGTGTTTAGACCTACTGGATCCTCTCCTATGTCTTCGTCAATGATTATGTAATCAATGGGTTCAGTGCTTTCAACAGCACATACACAGCCCCCTTGGACTTGTATCACTACTTTTGGTTTTTGTGTGGTCATTTTGTTTGATTTTTTATAAGATATTCCCTGATAAGAGATCTAAGTTGTGGAACTCCAATACTGTTTAATTCTCCTGTCTTTATCCATTGTAGAAGACCAACAGTTCCATGCATGAATGTGTGGAATGGATCAACATTATGATATACCTGATGATTTCTTTGTCTATACTCAATGATAACTCTTTGAGCTATATCTACTCTATTTTCTATGGTTGTCATCTTCAGTGTTCACTTATGTTTATGCGAGATAAGATATCTGATTCTCCATCATCTCTGCCTCTTCCATAATATGTTTGCTTAAGGTCAATGAGAACATCATACAATTGTTCATCAGTGGTTGCTTCTTTGATTTGTTTCAAGTAATCCTGCACTTCAAGCTCATCTTCAACACGTTGCAGCCTTACTTTCTCTTTGTGATACTCTTCAAATGTAGCCATGTTAAGAAATTATAAGGAGGCTGGTGTGAGGAATTAGCTCACATCTGCTTCATCAGTTGTTTTAATCACTTTCGGAAGCTGTCTTACACGGATTCTTCAAGGGTGAAAGGTATGAAGGTACCATTTGCTTGAAGTTCCCCATTAGACGAACCAGCCATCTTTACATATTTGATTTTAATATTAATCTACATCAATACTACTCAAAAACACCTAATTTTATCAAATTCTGAAACGGAACCATATTTACAATGCTTGCATATCCAATCGTCAATCTTACTCATCGTTCATTCCCTCCTTTGCAATCTGTCTCTAATGTTTCCCCATGTTGGGAATCGAACCCACACCCCAGGGTAATATTACCTCCCCAAAGGCTCCATTCCAGGACTAGGGGATTTCGATCCATTTATGCTAGCTCGGCTTTGGCTTCCATTATATCTCGTTCTTCTATCTTTTTGCCTAGCAATTCCTTCGCTTTTTTAATTGCCTCTTGCTCGCTCTCTGCCTCAACCGTAGGGCAGACCGTTATATAAACATTGTAGTCCATTTTGAATCTTATTAAGTGTTATATCCGCAGTCATAGCATACAAGATCTTTATATTCTCCTTCCATAGTACATACATCGGTGTTCTGAGAACCGCATCTAGGGCATTTATCGCCCTTCCTTTGCTTCTGCTCAGCCGTTGAATCTGGATAGGTTTTATAACAATGCTTTTTGTTCATCATTCATCCCCTCCTAATGGTTTATTGCTTGGGTTAGGTCTTGTTCTGAAATTATATTTCCTTTATCATCGCTAACTACAAGAAAAACCGCTTTTATCGTTTTAAGATACTCACAGGTTAAAGTTCCTTCTACACAGAACTTATACCAAAACTCAGCCTCAGTTGCCTTCAACATTGATATTTTCCCATCTTTATAATTAATTCTCAGTTTTACAGTCATCGTTCATTCCCTCCTTTTAATCTCTGTCTCTTTCGATTTTTCTTCTATTGGCTTATAATCCGGGCAATCCGACATCTCGCCATAACAATAGAAAAAGCATTGTTCTTGTATTTCACTACTTGGATTATGACACCAATCGCCATGTAAAAACTTGCAGTCGGGACAGATACATGCAAGAGTGCCCTTTTCAATAACTCCCACCCCCTTCAAACGAGCAATCTCCTGGTCCTTCTCTTTGTGGTCTGGAAAGTAATGGTCCTCAACGCAGGACATACAACAAAAAACATACTCGTCCCCATCCGCTTCTATCACTCTGATTGCATCAAAAGAGCTAAACACGCCCTTGCAAGCCTCACAACCAAGTTTAGTCATCGTTCATTCCCTCCTTTTTTCTCTGTCTCTTTCGATTATTTTTTTTGTTTTGTCAAGGAAAACCTCGAGAGCCGCATCCTTGACCTTCTGGTACTCAGCCAATGCCGGAGCCTCGACCTTCTGGTACTCAGCCCAGAAAACTAATACCTCTTTCTCGTTCCTCTTGATCGCATTAAGATTTTCCTTAGAAAAAACCATATTATAGCTCATCGTTCATTCCCTCCTTTTAACTGTTTCTAATGATTTATTCTCGTAGCCCTGCGCACGTTTCAGAATGGCTTTATATTCCTTGTCTGTATACTGCCGTCCGCATCTGGGGCATTCTCCGATCCGGGGGTCGAAGTCGCTTTCTTCAAGCAAAACCTTACACCTTGTGCAATATGCGTCCATTATCCTTTATGACCCTCTGTCTCTTTCGATTCTTTCCATTTTAACCCGGCACAGCTAATAATGTCCTTTGCCTGAATCAAGTCATGATATAGCCGTGCGTTCTCGGCTTTCAGTTCCGCTATTTCTCCCTTCATCCTTGCAGCTTCAATATAACATGAATCCGCTTTAAGGCTCATAATCTCCTGGTCCTTCTTCTTTAGTTCATTTAGAAGGCGTAAACAATCTTTATGGTCCAGTTCTAGTCCTCGGTGATTTAGCGTTCCCTCATAAAGTAATTGCTTCCACTCATCCCAATTCTGAGAATTCAAAACTTGTGTTTTGTCCATGTTACTGTTTACCCTCTGTCTCTTTGGGATGGTATTTTCCTGAAACTTCTATATCCTCTCCTGATAGTCCGTTTGAATCTATCTCAATCTTATAGCGGGCAATTCTTCCAGAGTATAGTTCCATCGTTCCTGAAATTTCGGTCGCCCCATCTCGTAGCATTTCCATCACCGCTTCCCCAATCTTGCCCGTCGTGCTAATTGCGCTCATCGTTCATTCCCTCCTTGAACAAGCGATCAAACGAATATTAAAAAACTTACAAAAAGAAGGGAAGGTAGATGTAATAGAAGATAAAAGCCATGTCGTATTACTTAGAAAATAGGACTCAATTATATGTAAAAAGAAAAATAATCACCAGTTAATCGCTTTAAGTTTCGCTGTTTTCTGGGGTTTTTTATACTTGGCGTAAAAGTCTTCCCCAACTTGTTTCAACTTACCTAAAACCTCCTTCTCTCTTTCTTTCACCTTTAGGGGAGCATCATATCTTTTCATTTTTCAATACATCATTCAAAAGTTCTTTTCTTATCTTGCTATGCCTAGCGTTTTCTTCTTCATATTTTTTATGGATTTTTTCCATTAGCTCAGATTCATCATAATGTCTTCCTGTCTCTTTTGACAAGCATTCAAATAAAAGCAAATCAGAAAGAGATTTGTCATGATTGCATATGGAACATCTGTATTCAAAGGGATTAACTCTTATGCTTTCTGTATCAGTGTTGCAGATGGAGCAAGGGGTTTTCATTCTACAGTATCTATTGAAGTTATTTCAACTCCACTGAATTCACGCTCACCATCTTCAATTCTGTTTTCATTTGATATGTCTTTGATGTTCTTTATAACAATATCAAAGGTGATAGTAGAATCGTCATATAAGTCATCAACTGAATTCCATATAGCATCCATTATCTCTTGAGGATATTGGTCCTTTAGTGAGTCCATAAATGCCTTTAACTTAATTGTTGTCTCTTTCATTGTATATGAGATTGTTCTAAATATTTATGCTCACCATACTCATTCACTTCATCAGTCCTAATGAATTTAAAATAATCAACTGGTTTTAATGATGCAAGAATTGGAGCTTCTTCTACTGTCAAACTTAGTTTCCTACTTTTAGGTATTAAAATATAATCTCTAGTAGAATCCAAATATAAGTAAATTGATAGAGTACAGCCATAACTTTTTTCTTGTTCAAGCTCATCTATTTTCTTACGAATACTTAGAAGATTCTCACTCCAATTTGATACTGAGTCAAACCACAATATCTTTTGATCTTCACTTAGTTTTAAGTCATCTTTATATTCCTTTTTCAGAATATCTATTTTATTGATTATCAATCGTCTTCTTATAATATATGGATTTGAACTGTCTCCTTTCATTTTAAATACTCTTGTAGAAATCTGACTCTGCTTTCATAATCTTCATCTATGAGAAGCAATGATGAGGGGATCTTTGAGTTGTCATGGATACAGGCATAGGATTCACGGACCTCTTGGTTAAAGAATTCCTTTAGTTCCATGTTGCGAGCGCACTTCTCATGGATATAGATGCCATGAGTGTTGACTCCTTCAATTATGTTTGAGATGATTGGGTAATAACGGCAGATCTCAGGTCTGCAGGAATACACAGAACATCTGGAGTCCTTGGTAAAAGGACATGGAGAACACTTCATATTGAATGTGTTGTCACTATCACTCTTCTTCACAGGAGAGATTCTATACAAATACATAAGGCGGGATTCAGTGATACCAAGGGAATCTGAGAGTCTTATGATGTCTTTGTCAGTCATACCGAGATTGTCGGGAGCAATGCAGCATAGACCACATCCTTTGCATTTGACTTTTGGATCAGTGAGAAGCTTGTATAAGACCATTGCTATGTAGTGGTCGGTTTGGAATGGGAAAGGAGCGAAGAAGGTTCCATCTATTTGGAGGATAGAATCAAGATAATCTTCCAGTTGCTCATCTGATATGGTGTGGAGATCGACTGGGGGGAATACTGGTTCTCCTATCTTGCGATTCTGTAGTGCTTTCATTTTTGTCTTGATGTCTCTACAAGTTTTATCAATTCAGGATTCTCATAGATATTACCAAGGATAGTTAATTTATCTCCAGGTCTTGCCAGATTAGCCATTGGAAACCAGCTACCATATCTGTAGACTCCGAAGAAGCCAGTTATGTATTTCACTTCAGATAAATAGCAGTAACTTACAATATCATTGGACATCTTTATCTGAAGAATATCCCCTTCAAATATCTTTGAGTCTGTTTTGTCAAGGAAACCTGTGTATTGCATCAGATGGATTTGATTATATCCGATGTAGTGTCCTATATGCTCAAAGAATCGTCTTAATTCATGTATGTTCTTTTGAGAAGGACATACCATCTCTTTGGTTTTATCATTCCAGTATCTAAAAGTTGGAAGGCTCATTTCATATACCTCGCTTTATTGACTTCATTTGTGAGTATTTCTGTTGTGGAACGAAGAGAGTTCACAAGAGAGTCGAGGGTTTCGATGTCTTGAGAACTTATTAATTCAGAGATAGTGGATCTCTTATTCTTTATCCTTATGAATAGTTCACTGTTAGGATATACTGTAATGCTTGTTGTGTGGTTCATTGTTCAGAGTAAATTTCATCAAGTGTTTTCAACTGTTGATTGATGCTGAATTTAGTGTCTTTGAAGTGTTTCTTTAATACTGCATACTGGGTTGGATTCATTCTTCCGTCAAGTGTCAGGATTGTGTGTTCACATATTCTTCTAATAACTATCCATCCTCTCTTCATCAAGTAATCAGTATCATTGCGCTCTTCAGTATCTGGATTGGTGTATTCTATGTATGAGTTGATGAATATTCTATGATCTCCATAAGGGACGTTGTACCATTCACCAGATGGGGGCATCAGTACTTCTTCATTTCTTTCATCAGTGCAGGAAGCTATCTGAGCAGTCCACAGGTAAGGACCAACTTGAGCTATCTCACGAACCAGTGCTCTCTTGTATTGTTCTCCGAATTTGGGATTAGAAGCTAAGACAGCAGCAGTTACGTTTCCATCTAAGAATCCATATAATCTATCTGCAGGCTTGGAATCCTTCGCATAACAAGGGAGATCTATGTTAAAGCCTCCAAAGCAACACTTATTAGATAGACAATACTTGCATGATTTATCTTCACAAATCCCTTGACACTTAGTTGCTCTTTTCATCTTATTCACCATTCAATTGCTTTCCTGCTAGTTTGATCAATGCTTTCACTGTTCTTCCTTTGTTGTCTAAGATGTGTTCGTCAACCCACATGGCAGTGAATAGCTTGATGTTCAATGCTTCCATAGGAGGGAGAGAACCGCTTTCGATCTTGGCTGCTATGTCCTTGAATGTTTGGATGTAGGATTGGTCCATGTTATTTGTTGGAGTATTCAAGAAGTTCTGTATATAAGACAACAAAGGATATGATAACACAGTATAGGAATGTGTTGAATTCTCCATATGTTGTTAGAGAGATTTGCATCATTCCCACTATAAGATAACTCCATATAATTGATAGTATGAATGATATGATGAGACAGGAGAGTTTGTGTTTCATCTTAATTGGCGAATTTTTAATTCCTTTAGTATTTCATCAGCAAAATCTTTATCACTTTGATCATTGGATTTTCTAGTTTCATTTAATAATACAATCAAATCCATGTCGCTCAATTCTTTAAGGTAAGGAAATTCCATTTTTATACTAATCTATTTAGTAAGAAATCCAATCCATATGAAGCTACTCTTATTATATCTTTTACATCTGTAAGAGGTTTATATTTTCCATCTTTAAAATCAGTTAATTGAAGAAAACAAGATTCGCTTTTCATTGTAGATTTTCTAACAAGAGTCATTTTGATGCCATTTCCTGTTGGTAGAAAATCGAGAATCAGATCCTCATTTAAAGAATCAGGAAGGTTTTTATCTTTCAATTGCTTCTTCAACCATTCTTTAATTAAAGATTCTTTTGTGGTTGTCATGGTCCTTTGTATTCTGTCAACGCTTTCATGAATGGTTCTTTTAAATAATTTGAACCAACAGAAACAATGCCTTCAGAGTCAAGTTTGTCAAGCCAAGATTCTAAAAATTCATCCCATAGTCTTTCACGCTTTATGTAGTCAGTTGCTTTGATGTCTTTGTTGTAGTATAGGAGTTCACCTATTTCGATCTCTGATATAGGGAGAGAAGGTTCAAATGGGATATCATCATGGTCTCGCATCACCTGAGTGGATCTGTATTGAGAAAGGATGGAGAATGATTTGATGCTGAACTTGGCTCTCTGTCCATTCTCATCTGTGAGTTCAATAGAAGAGAATTGGCGGAACTCATGTGTCTTTTTGCAGTCAAGAATTTGATTTAAATACTTTGATTTGATTGTGGCTTGTAGTTCCATTTTCATAGTTCTCTTGAATATCTATATAAACATCCATGGGATGTTTTAATAACAAAATCAAATATTAATATCTTATGCTCTAGAGCAGTTAGGGGATCTGAAGATTCAAACAGTTGATAATCAATAACCTTTGCAATTTTTATTTCATCAGGAAATGGAGGTTCAGTAATATAAATTTCTCTCTCAAACCGTTCACTTATAGGTATCTCATTGTACTCTTTTTCAGAATTATATAAGAGTAAAGAAATATTATGTATAGCTTCAATACTCTGTTTTTCCTCAGAAAGATCATTTAAATAGTTAAGAGTATATCTATAATTATTTACTTCTTTTAAATGTTTTTGATAGTATCGTTCATAAACATCAACTGGATTTATCTTTTTCATTTTAGATTGCATTAAACTCGTTAACTATCTCCCCAGTCTTAGAATTATAATAGAACCAATTATTAGTCCAGTTCCAAGGATCACCTGTTTTAGCTATCTCCACATATATTGTCCACCATTCCTTGCTTTTAACTCTACTTGCAGTAAAATAAGATATCTCAATTATTTCATATCCTCCAGGAACGATCTTTAGAATATCCTTTCTGAAATTCCTGAGAGCATAAGGCTTGAACCAATATAAGTATTTTAAGTATTCCATCTTTATTCATAGATTAACATGTCAGGATCGCAGGCTTGAGGAGTTGGATTCAGAATGCAGACTCCATCATAACAGTGATAGAATCTTACAAATACATACTTGGAATTGGTGGATGTGATGATACCGCGCTCACAGTCCTTATGCAACTTGTCTCCTTTAGCATGGTGAGGGATGTAGATCACTGAGAGACCTGGTTCAAAGTCAGATGAGTTCATTTTGTTTTCTCTAAGACTATAAGCTCTATAAAATCTATATCAGAAGAATGAATCTCTTTAATGTAATACCCATTCAAATTAAGATAATCAAGAAGATAGAAACCCCTTAGTATCTTAAGTTCAGAAGGTATCCTTATTATGAAGTGATCTGGATTTATGTAAGATACACTGACTCGTGGAGTTACACTAAGAGAAGAAATACAAAGTTCTTCCAATCTTTCTATGTGTTCTGCAGTATTCATTTCTTTCTACGGCTCAAAGAGAACTTGGTTACAATGCCTAAGTTCATGAGCATTGATTGGGAGACATAATGAGGTTGGACAAGTTCTTCAATATCATAAGTTGAGACAATATAATCGTTGATATCGTAGTGATTGTCAATAACCCACCAATCATCGGAAGTTCCTTGGATGACTCCCATACCATGATTGAGTTTTTCTTTACCGAAAAATATGGATGTTTTCTTTAGCTTTATGAGATCCCCTATTTTATACTTTCGCTTTGTCATTTTGCAGTTTTGATTCCAATTGGTTGACACGCTGTTGGAATGCTTTAGATTTACGTTCCAGTGTAGCATACTCAAGCATCCTTTTGTTCTTAGCCCATGCAAGCTTAGACTCAAGGATATTGATGTTAGAGTCAAGGTTGGAAATAGAGGTATTGCGTCTTACAATATTGTTGAATTGTCTCAGAAGGGATTCCCTATCAGCGTCGGAGTTACATGCCTTCAATAATCTATCAAGGTCCATTACTTTTTGAATCCAATATCAGTTGCTACTGTGTCCTTTACTTTGTCGTAGGTAGCTTCAAGGAGGAAGTAACCTGCGATGTCTTGGATGGTGTCATAGGTGGATTCATTGGAAACTTCCTGCTGCTTGTTGGAGAGGGTTGTAAGTCTCATCAGTTTTTCCCATAACCTCATCAATAAGTAATTAGGGCCGAGTATTTTGCGGAGCTTATAGTAGGCTGAACCATAGTCGGAGTCCTTCTTCCTTACGAGCTCTGCAAGGTCAATGGCCTCGGAGATGAAGGGGTTGTAGTCCATGATGTTTTTGGAGAGCCAAGGGCATACCTTATCCAGTTCATTCTTGGTTAATCCTGAGTTGTAGGAGAAAGCAGTACCTATGTTTCCATTGGTTTTTAATACAATAACCATACCTGTTCTCCCATCAATCAATTCTTGAACATCCCTCTTTATATCCTCTTTAGATACTCTTTTAAATTGTGTGTCCATTTTTATATTAAGTTACCTAGATTGAAGTGGATCCATAGGGCTCTACCAACAAGGAAGAAGAATACAAGGAGCCCAAGTTGAACTAATACAAGCAGAATCCATCCATAGTTAGAAAACCATTCCATTATACTATTCTTAAGGTTCATTTTAGTTCATCTGCTTTAGAAAACAACTCCTTTATCATCCTTACAATCTCAGCCTTAATTATGTCAGGCAGGTCTACTATTTGCTCGACAACAGGTGCTGCGATTATCATTGCCCTGCTTAAAAGTAACCCATCTGTAGGTTTTTTATATACAATTGTTATTTGTATCTCTCCTTTCTTTAGAAAAGATTCAACTAATTTGTTCTTGTTATTATTTGAGTTCATTTTAATTTGAAATTAGTGTAAGTATTTATGAGAGCTTCCTTATATACTTACGCTTTAATATCTGAATCCAGCTTAACTCATAACATTCGACTCCAGATGGGAATCTGTTAGCTCGCTTGTGTTCTCCTTTTATCATGCCATCCACCTCTCTCCAGGATAATATCAATGGCATTCTTATCCTGGGAGATTGGAGGGATTTACCTATGAAAATATAATAGAAGGTGTCTGGGTGTTTGATGTTGTTGTGGGTGTTGGCATTGATCTTGACCTTGCCTACCTGCTTTCTTTTTGTTCCAGTGTAAAAGTAAAATGATTTGATTTCGATCTTGAATTTACCAAGATCGATGTCATGGTCGTCAAATTCAGAGGTAAGAGTACCGCGAAGCATGGCACCAATGAACTGCTCTATCTCAGTGCCTTCTGCTTTGTTATCTTTGATTGTCATCCTCTCTCTTTGTACTTTACACGCAGTCTATTAGCAGCTAGACATATTGCTTCATCTAAATCATTTTTAGAATCAAGTAATTCCTTCTGAAGTTCTTCTATGATCTCTTCTTTGCGTAACAACTCAGCCTTTAAATCAGCTATCAATTGTTCAGTAGGTGTTAGAGATGCCATTGTATTAGATTATCTTGTGGAAATATAGGTCAATTAAGTCAATGAGAGATACTTGAATTGATCCTCCTTCATCGTACCTAATCAAGTTGTCAAATAGAAAACTTAGAGGATGAGTGTTGTCATCTTCACATTCAATACTGTACTGCTCTCCAAGTTCTACAAGTTTGTTATTCCAGGATTTAAGACCATCACGCACTTCTTCCAGTAATTGGATGCGGTCAGAGTAATTAAGATCATATATGGTTGGTTGTTCAAATCCAAGCTCAAGTAGTTTCTCAAGAACCTCATCCAATGTTTTAGAGTCCATTGTTCATGCATTTATGGAATCATTTGTATACTAGGAATCTTATGATCCTAATAAAAAGACCAAACAGGATGCTATGTAATACTAATTTAAGGATGCTAGTGTAGTGATAAATATTAAAAATAGATAGGACAAGAAGAAAGATAAGGCCGAAGAATGAGTAAATTGTGATAACAAACAGGAAGATAAGAAGAATTATAAGACAAAGTAAAAGCCCAATTGCAGATCCAATTATAGTAGTTGCCAATATATCAGATAATGTTTCCTTGGTTGTGTCGTCCATTTTGATTTTATTTGATCAATTGATTGTATGATTCCTACAAAAGTCCAATCTTATCCAACTGTTGTCTATTTAATCTTGCGGTTGCTTTAGTATTATTGAAAGCCTTCTGTAATTTCTTCAATACCAGGATGGATGAATGAAGGGGTCTTTTTCCATTAAACTTAAAATCATTACAAATAGATCTGGAATGACTGCTAATTGGAAATTTTGGATTCTTAAGAAGAAGCAAGTATAAGAGAGAACCGCACAATAAGTTCTTACCACCTGAAAACTTTATCGACCTACACTCACCAGATGTTAATAGATTAAAAAGATCAGAACGATAAGAAGAATATTTAGACGGAAGGAAGTTATCAAGGTAAGTATTAACAAGAGCAGTCCTTCTACGATTACTTAAGGCTACCATATATCCTTTCTTACGCTCAGGATTATTACGACACCACTCCTTAAGATAAGCATTCAATTCTTCCCTAGACTTAGGAGCCATAATATTAGATTTAGAAACTAAAGTATAAATAGATAAGCAGTATTTATAGTTGAAAGAGTATGATAATATTAGAGGAATCCTGCAAAGCCTCGTGTCGGTTATAACATTGGTAGGTTATAAAATTGGGTCACTGGCTAGTTCCTTGTGTTCATCTAGTCCAGTGATCCTCATATTAGAATCAAGCATATATAAAATCAATCATATCTGTTTGTTTTTTCAATAAGGGATTCAAGCCTTAGAAGTTTGAAATCAATAGTCCTCTGGATATCTTTGAATACGTTGCGATCTGGATTGATAGCGCATAATATCGTGGTGCTGATTCACGAAATGCACGAACTAGGGATAAAGCCAGATTTTAAAAATATATCATTATAATGTACTATTTTTTATAAAAACATATTGATTTATTAACCCTTGTGTGCTATAATATATTTGTTTGATACCCGCTATCGTTACTGTAACAGTGATGATAGGCTTAGATTACCGTTACATCTGTATATAATGGCTTCTAGTGACAAAGTTGCTATATTTATTGATTCGGGCTATTTTAACAAAGCCTTAGAGGAATTTGCCGAAGAGGTAAATGGTAGGAGGAAGTTACCTAGGATAGATTTTGGTAAAATCGGATCTGTCTTAGCAGAAATAGTAAACGCTGATTTATTTAGGGTATATTTTTATGATTGCCGCCCATTTCAAAGCAGCCCGCCAACACCCGAAGAAAGCACTAAATTTGCTTTAAATGACCGATTTCTCAAAGCACTAACTCGTATTCCTCGTTTTGTTGTTCGTGAAGGAAGACTTAATCGTTATACCGTAGTATGCAAGAAATGTAATAGGGCAGGGTGCCGGTTGTCTTCGGGTATAATATTTACTGCATGCTGGGCCGTAAGACCGGGAAGTTGCTTGCCCATAATGGGTTGTATGTTAAGAGTTTAAGCGTCGGATGGGCCGAATTAAAGAGGGATTTCTCCGGGTACGCAGTCAACGGGACTGCCTTGAATGCATCGCTGGATACGGGTAAGTCTTCCGTACAATAGAAGTTTTTGTGGGTATTCGTCCTCAGGCAGTTATAGTCGAGGGCAAAAGTTGTCCACAGACATGCCCTTAAGGGCAACTAGCCTTTTTTTAAAAATCAGATTACGTGCCCTCGAATAGATTCGCGGCCGATAGCAGTCTAAATGCATTTAAGGCATTTGCCTTTTTGCACAATTTATGGCCACGATTATGTCCAAATCAGCGTTTTTAAGCTCTTTTGTATCATTATCCGGTTTGCCTTAGGCTGTGGGTTCTTTCCGCCTTGCAGCAGCCGAGGTCATATTATAGTGCAGGAGATAACTTTCCTGCGCCCGTCGAGCGCATGCCTGTCAGGCGGAAAATTTGTGCCTAGAGGCACATGCCCCTTGAGGGCAAAGTCCCTTTATCTCCCTGCACTTGTTTCAAGGGCCAAAATCTTAGGGGTATTCTGGTCCTCGACTATAGTTCTTCAGGTCTTTTGCCTGCCTATTTTACAACAGTTTTCCGGCATTTAGGGATTGAATAATCGTGGAGGGATAACTTTTCCCTCCTTAAGGCATTCCCTGCGAGCATCCCGAGTTTTTCGTGAAAGACCTTTGTTCTCCCGCGCTGGTTTCCAGTAGGCGGACTTGCCTGGAAGGCGTTCCTCTTTAAAGGCGCGAAAATTTAATCCTTGACTAAGTGTTTTCCCTGTCTGCTCGGGGTCTGCTTCGAACACTTTTTTTCTATGCCGATGAGCCGCATATTTTCCAGGGAACCTACAGAAAAAAATTTGTTAGACGCAACATATCTTTTATTATAAATATATTCCAGTAAACATGATATAAGGACATAGTCTTATATAGTAACGTGACATTACTTTATTTTGCCTATGGCGCGAATATGAACCACAAGCACATGAAAGACGCGTGCTCTCAGAGCAGGTTCTTGAAGAGGGCTTTTCTGGAGGATCATAAGATAATATACGACGGGTACTCGGATTACATGAGAAGAAGAGCAAGGGCCAATGTCATCAGCTCTGAGGGCAGTGTCGTGTGGGGCGGCCTGTATGAGATAAGCGAGACGGACCTTGTATCGCTGGACGTATCGGAGTACGCGCCTAACTCATTCGACCGGAAGACAACCGTCGTCAAAGACGAGGACGGGAAGACATATGAGGTCATCGTCTACCGCAGGGAAAAAAGGGAGTTGTGCGCGCCTTCTACGGAGTACAGGCAGACCATAATACAGGGAGCAAAAGACTGCAACCTCCCCCAGGGATATATAAGGGGGATAAGTTATAGAGTAAGCGGATGATTATCAAAATCTGATTACATGTATTTAGACTGGCTTTTAGTCTCCCGGGCAGTTGGCTCTTCCTCTGCAGGCACCGGTTCTTCTACCTGGACATCATCGGCCGGTTCGTCTACAGGGTCGTCTTCCAGGTATTCATCCAGCCGGTAGAGCCAGCAGCATTTGCCGCATTCAAGTTCCAGTTCTCCCGCGCAGTTGCCGTTTGTCCCTTCCTGCATCACTATTTCCCCGTCTCTCACATATGCTGTTATCTTGTTCTGGCATTCGGGGTTCTCACAGGTGAAAGACACTTTTTCCGCCTCGCACACAAGTTCCGGTTTATAGACCATGTTCTCATCCTCCGATAGATCTTCGTTTAGTATCGCTCTTTCTGCGCTCGTGTAGCTTCCATATCTCAAGACAAGATATAGAAGGTACGCAACGCCAACCAGGAAAAATAAGCTTCCCAAGTCCATTAAATCATTCCTTCTTCTTTGTTTCGTGCTTTATCTCGTGCCTGCGCGTTATGGGCTCTACTCCGACAGCTTCGAATATCTTCGGCAGAGCCGCTGTTCCCTGCATCACGGTATTCAGGATGGATCCGCCAAGTCCCATGTCTGACGTATCCCCTGTCTGGACTATCGTTATCTTGTCTCCGATGTTCTTCAGGGGCTCTGCTATTCTCTCGGCTATCAAAGGAAGCGTCTCTATCTTCATTATCTCAAGGCCGCTCTGGTTCAATTCCTTGTATGCTTCCGCCTTCTTCTGGACTCCTTCCGCTTCGGCTAGAAGCTTTTGTTTCTGTCCCTCCGCTTCGGCCAGTAATTTTGCCTTTATTGCTTCCGCTTCCCCGATCCCTTCCAGCTTCTTCTTCTCGGACTCTCCCGCCGCAATAGCGATCGTCTTGACTTTCTCGGCCTCTCCTTCAAGCTGCTGTATTTCCTTGTTTCGTTCGGATATCTCTACTTGTTTCTGCTTCTGTATTAGTTCGATCTTCATCTGCTCTTCTTTCAGTTTCTGTGTTTGTATGGCAGTCTCTATATCCTTTGCCTTGTCGGCCATGGCCTGCTGCGTGAATGTCTCCTGGTTGTATAGCGCCATCTTTATCTGTTTTTCTTTTTCGTATTCTGCTATCTTTGTCTGCGCTATGTTCTCCTGCTCGCTTGCTTCCTGGTTCGCCTTGGCGGTCGCCTTCCGGGACTCGCTCTTCGCGTTGGCTTCGGCTATCTCCGCTGCTTTTATCTTTTCGGCAAGCTCCTTTGCGTAGAGGGACTCTATGTACCCTCTGCCGGTCTCTTTCTTTGTTGACGATGAATCGCTGATGTCCTTTATCGTGAAGGATACTATCGAGAGGCCCATCTTCTCCAGGTCGTCTTTTGCGTTCTCAAGGACCCTTTTGTTGAAGCTTTCCCGGTCCTGTATCAATTCCTCGACTGTCATGTTGGCGCATATCGCCCTTATGTGGCCCTCCATTGTCTCTTCTATCTTCTGCATTATCCTTTCGGTCTCAAAGCCCAGGAATGATTTTGATACGTTGGCGTATCCTTCTTCGGTGTCCTGCAACTGTAATTGTGCGACTGCTTCCACGTCGACGGGAACGATAAGCTGAGTCTGCACGTTTTCCTTTACTATTGTGACGGTCATAAGCTGTTTTGTTATGGACCACGCTTCTTCCAGGACAGGGAATATGAGCGTTGCTCCTCCCGACACGAATCTTGTTCCTTTCCTTCCGGAGATCACCATAAGCTTTGACGGGGGTACTTTGATATAGTTCCTGCTCATAACATACGCTCCCCCCATGACCGCTATTGCTCCCCCGCCGACTATTATCGGCAGCACGAATCCGTCGATGTTCATTTTTCAGCCTCTCTTGATGCTTTTTTTACTTTCAACATGTCGCCGCATAGTCCGGCGACTATTACATTCGTTCCCTTGGGCAGGCTTTCGTCCGAGACCGCCAGTAAAGACTTATGGCTCCCGTCTACGAAAAGAACTTCCCCCTTGTCGCCCGCGCCCTTTATCTCCACTGTCACTACGCCCTCTTTTCCTATGAAATCCCTCAGCTTGCGTATAGAGCTTGGCGAATTGGAGAACACCTTGGACATTAGATACGTTGATGAGACGGTTATCGCTAAAGAGATAAAAAGCGACGCAGGAACCAGGACAAAAGGACTCATTTCAGGATACGCGAGCAGGAGATATACCCCGGCCCCTCCGAAAGTCGTGCAGAACGCGCCCATCGCGAATGTGCCAAAGCCGTGGAAAGACACTCCGTCGAATGCATCCCCCAGGAGGGATATGCCATCCAACGCGTTGCCCACGCCTTCCAATACCCCTTCCAGGGCGTCGCCTAATATGTCGGCAAAGAAGCTGACAACTGTGATCAATAGCCCCATCAAGAATATTATTCCGAAAACTAGTAGAATATCTATCATTTTTATTGAATAATATTTAGATTATGTTATATTTATATAAATATTCTGTATAAAACTTTGATTCTTTCCTGAATTTGTAGATTTGTGGGAAGTGAGCGAATGTAGTGCCTAACTTTCCGGACCAAAAAAAATATTTAAATAATCAGAAAACACATACATGTATGTGATGAAAGCCAGCAAACATCGCATGCTTTCTTTTATGATGGTCGCCGCGTCTACCGCTGCCGGCGCGAACTCCGTAATGGGCCCTCTGACAGGCATTTGGGGAGTGGCAATGATATTCTTATTCCTCCCGGTATGGCTTCTTGAGGCCGTAATCATTTACTTCGCAGCAAGGAAGATATGTTCCTACAGTATAAGCCTCAAGCGCGCATTTATCACGTCTTTTGCAGCCAACACCGCCTCGACAATAGGCGGCCTTATGGCAATGCAAATTTGCTACTTTATTACCTTCCTACTGTTCCATAACTATACCCTGAGCATATTTTACGAGATCGTCCCCGTCTTTGCCCTGGGTTTTGTGATAACGGTCATCATAGAAACGGTCGTGGTGCATATCTCAGTCAAGGATAAAGGCAGAGGCTGCAAGCCTTTTTATATTTCCATGCTGATGAATCTGGCGTCATATGCCCTGCTTGCAGCGCTTGCAGTCATCAGATACAGTCGTTGACGTTCTTAAGCCACATTAGCAGCGTCGACTGAACCGTTCCGGATGCCTCGGCGCTTATCCTCTCCGCGTCGTATCCGAACGTTATTAGCAGGTTCTCGAGAGCCCGGACCAATAGTTCGTAGTACTTGTCCGGATCGTATTCCCCCCGTATCTGCTTCGGCGTGTAGCGCCGCTCGGGCTTCTTCGCGCAGGCATCTGTTATCACGTACTCGACCGATTCCCCCGGCCGGGTCTTCAGACCGTAGCGTTCCAGCTTTTCCATCACGACCTTTTGCGCCGCCGCGCTCTTGTATTCATTCCGCTCCCTTGTCACGCTCTTGAACATACAATTGACTACAAGCAGAAAGGCGTAGATATACTACTATCTATGGATTTAGTAAAGTTGGTTTCTAAGGAAGAAATAAACAAAGCAGTACTAATAACTGGTGACAGTGACTTTGTGCCTGCGGTTCGAATGGCAAAGGATGATACGATCCAAATTTATTTGATACATGGTACTAGAATCCATAATGGAAAAACTCTTCCACTAGCTCATGATGAACTTTATTCGTTATGTGACGAACGCATACCTATAACAAAGGAGCTACTTAAAAGGCTGACCTAATCATCTCTTTCTGCTAATAAACTCCCTCGTCTGCTAATAAAGTCGCTGGTTTTCATGACTAAATTAGCAAAGCCAGTATAGATATGTTAGGATAAGTATAAAACAGATAGAAGAATCTAAGGGGATACCAAGAAGAATCCAGAGAAGTATTAACCTGGAATACCTACTTGAAGTCGAAGGCTTCGATAACTTCATCCGGTGTTGGATTATATATGTCTCCACACCCAATTGTTCCATCATATTCATTTTCTTTGTCAACTACAAGAGCGCGTTTAGGCATGGTTCTCTTCTTGTATCCACAAAGGGGACATGCTTCTCCCGGCTTCCTGCTATCAATTCGTTCTTTCCTTTTAAGCACCTTATCCAAGTATGCTCCGATCTTATCCAATGTGTTCATTTTATGTGTATAAGTTATGAGAGAAATTGGAGCCAGTCAGGATTTGCACCTGACAACCTGGGGACATTGTACTGTGTCAATCCCATACTGTAACAGCAGCGGCACTACAATCTTTCTCCGCCCTTGACTCCATTAATATATGAGAGTATTATGTAGAATTGATGAAAAAAGTTAATGAAAAAAAGAGTTAGAGCTTATTTCTCTTCTCCATATCATTCCATAACTCAGTCATCATCAAGTAGAAACCAGCTATAGTTATCCCCCAAAAGAATGCAGTAATAAAGAGTTCAGGTAATGCTTCTCCATAGTTGTTAATTGCAACCCATGATTTTTTAGAGCTGTCCATCCAGCTTGTAAACCATACAAGCTGTAGTAGGGAGGCAAGACCCGTGCTCCATATAAGAGATATTAACTTGACATACCTTCTAATAATGTGTTTATCCATTTTTTTAGAGCACATAAATGAATCTATCTCCTGTTGTTTCCCTGGTTAAAGCCCTCCAAGGCCACTTATCCTCCATACCAATTACCTGGTTTCCTTCTAATTCAATCACTCCAGGTCTTGAAGTCTCCGGAACAACCAGGGAATATGTAACTTTGGATGGTATTGGAGAGAAATAAGTCCATAAAAGCCACTCTATTTTTCCATACCTCACCATTCCATTGTTCGATATATTGGTGACATTAAAACCATCAGGTATAGATTCTTCAATTCCAACAACTACTGTATCATTTGTCTTTGTTATGTCCAATGATATAGAGTAATTGTATCCTCTATGCATTATTAAAGAGCTACAGTCTCGTTCAATTGTTGCGGTTCCATAACAGGTTCCTATCAGCGCAAGAATTAGTATTCCTGCTATTGTTTTTGTATTCATCTTAGTTTATTTACTCTATTTATATTCACTTCAGGGAATTTGGCTTCCAACAAAAAACCTATGATTTCTTCAACACCATCATCTCTCATACGTACTATTGAGATTAGGCGAGTAACATAGCCCATCTTTTCAAGTTTATCACATTTAGGGTAAAAATCCTTAAGAGTCATATTTAGAGGGAGAGACTCTGATACTGTAGGTTCAACCATTTTCTGTTTAAATAATAGAATAATAAGTATTTATATTTGTATGTCTAATATTAGTTTGTATGGATCCAATAACATACAATGCATTGGTAGGAGTAATAGCTGCAGGAGTGCTGGCTATGAGTACGTATATAAGGAAAAGAGAGCAGGATGGTACGAGTTTTGAGTTTTCAAAGCTTCTAGCCACAGGGATAACAGGGATTATTGTAGGGATAAGTGCGGCATTCATGGGGATACAGGTGAGTGAGTCATGGCTGCTAATACAGTTGGGAGCATATGCAGGATTCACTTCCATACTTGAGTCCTGGATTCGTATAGTCCTTACAAAGCTTAGAGGAATAGGAGTTGTTAATTCCTTGTACTCGAAGATCTATAAGACTGTATGATCTGTTCTTCTTTCTTTTTTTCTTTTATCCTATTTGATTCATCTATTGATTTACGTGCTTCTTTCAGTGATTCTTCTTCTGTTAAATGTTTGAAGAAGCAGCGGATTCCGCGAGCATAGTTCTCAACCCTATTATCTTCAGGCATCACTATTGGTTCTCTCTTTGATATTTCATTCGATTCAATTGTTTCTATGTCCTCATATGTTTCCGTGTCCATTTTAGTGTAAATCAGCAATAATTTGTAATAAGTAATGATTTGTAGTATTTTAGTAATAATGTGAGAGAGCCATTATCTTGAATGCTTTATTAGTCATATCAATATCATTCTTATCAATGAAATTAACTAAAGGCATGATCAGTTCATCTAACTCTTTGTTTTCAATCTCGATGTAATCCAAATTGCCTCCATCTTCATCACTATCACTCATTGCAAGTATGTTACCAATGAGACAATATTCTCCTGACATTCCATCAGTTACTATACGGATTCCTCTATTCTCTTCAATGTCTGAGTATTCGTCAAAGGCAAATTCAGCAAGAGAGGAGTCTTCAATCCCATCAGGCAATAGTTTCCTGTATTCTTCCTCGTTCAGTTTTATCCCATACATTACCAGTGTTACGCAGTGTGTGCTCATTTTGGTTTCCACTTCTCTTTGTACATCTTTTCATATAATTCAAGTAAGTAGTTGTAGAAGTCTGTTGCAAGTTCCTGAGAGTGTCCTACTTTAAGTAATTCCTTCTCCCATGCTCTATAAGGAGTATAACTACATGCAGTTTGTTTATTATTACATAGACCAAGTACACAGTAATTTACACCACTTCCAGCATAATTGTAGAGTTCACAAAAAGGACAGTCAAATTTTCTAGGTCCAATCCCAAGTTCATCCAAGAGTTTTCCTTTCAAGTTATTTAAGTTTCCATAACTTGTTGATGGTGTATTGCTTAGTTCCTTCCATAATAGAAGACACTCATTGAATGCTTTCCTATTTCGTTTGCTTGGCTTCATGTATACTTCCATTTTACCTCTAATATATTGAGATAGTTATTCAACAAAAACATACTCATACATATAAACGGGATATCCTGACTCATCATGTCCATATTTTGTATTAGCCGTTCTTTTAAACACCAATGGTTGAGGCATACTAACAGGTATATTCATCGCTTCACATACTTCATATATCTTGTTTGATCTTCTAGGAAATTGGATTATATCTCCTGCATATTCAGAAAAAAATTTAGTATCAAAGGTGTGTGTATCAAGCTTATGCTTTATTTCCTTTAGCTCTGTAGAATACCTCTTTTCCTTTGTATTTAGTTCTTCCTCAAAAGGATCCAAGATTTTTGCTTTTGTATATATTGATACATCAAGTTTATCTCTTATTTTCTTAATATCTTTTTTACATATCCTTATATCATCTAATTCCATCTGTATTGCTTTGATCCTGCTTCTAGATCTAGCTTCAAATGAATCATATGGGTTTATTGCTTCCATTTTACTTTATTCTTTCACTACTTTGATTGTTAGAGTGGTTGATCCTTCGATCCATGGAGGCATCTTATCTGATTGAGCAAATGACTCACACCATCCATACAAGAAGTGGTTCATATAGTTATTTTCAAAATCTATCCAATTATCTATGGTAACTTCACGAGTCCAGTTTTCATAAGTGGCATCGTCCATACCAGAATATTTCCTAGTGTCTTCTATTTCATCAGTGACATCCTCAGTGTATGTATGTTTGCCGTCTGTGATTATTACTTTGACTCTTAGGGGTTTCTTCAAAGTATCCAATGCTTCCTTTAGTTCAGGGATGCAGTTGGATTCTAAGAATAGCAGCAATTCAAGACGAGTAATTCCGTTGCCTTCATCCAGTACTATCATATCTATTGGTTCATTGTTATTTGCTCCAAGAGTCAATAGGATATACTTCTTCAACACTTCCCTAGCTTGTATTTTGTCCATTGTATATACTACATAAAAATTGCGCTTTTAGTACGTATTCAGAAGACCCAACTGGATATTCTTCTATTACCGCCGTTCCTTTGATTATCTTTCCAATATTACAGCTTAATCCTGGAGCAATATCCAAAGTTACAGGGATCTCAATGTCTTCATTATTAATTTGGTCTCTCATTTTGTGAAGAGATTCAAGTGAAAAACTAACACCCTTGTTTTTCCCTGACACAGCTAAAACTGCAATATATGTCTTAGGTTCCATTGTATATTATTCCTTAGTCTTATTCTTAATGATCCTACGTATATCCCTTAACTTACTTGTCAATGTTTGAGCCATTTCAGTGAAGTCAACCCAGTCATCAAAAGAAAGTTTTTTATCCTTTGAGTAGTTGGCTAAATTAGTCAATTCATCATCAATGATTTGACACGATTCCTTAACTGTTCGGCTCATGTTTAATCTCCTAAGTATTCATTTAATATACGACTCAAGTTGAGTTTGAGCTGTTCTTTCTTAACTCCGATCATATCATCAGACGAGGGGTATTTATATTTGAGATACTATCCATCAATAGCAGAACATAATATAATCTCCAGTTGTTCTATTAAGTTTGATGAGACCATTGTAGTAACTATTCAATATTCTCCCTCCTCATAATCTATTGAGAAATCTGAGATAAATAGTTCAATGTCAATAGAGAATCCAGCTTTGATCAATTCATCAGCCCACTTCCTCCTCAACATACGTATAGCAGTCCTGGGTTTATGCAAAGACATCAAGTAATCCTGATCTGATTTGAATCTGGAATCAATTTCATTTAGGATGACGGCGCGATTGGATTCATCTATCTTCACAACCTGCTGCTCTAATAGGAGAGAGGGATATATGATTTGAAGTTCATGGACTGTTGTAGATGAGGCTCCCTTGAATATGAAGGTGGCGCGCTTCAGATTGCGAGTACCTGGCTCATGCTCCTTTATTATCTGAAGCGTCCCTTTCAGTTCAGGGGGTATCAGCCAGAGGTATTTTTCAGCCAGGTAGTTGCCTATCCATTTCCATTTGTCTCTTTTGCGGTACTTCTCAAATTCTTTTCGGTTTCCTTCGTATTCTACTCCTGAGATCGTTGCTGTGTAATCCATCTTAATTAGAAGTCTATTCCTCCAAATTGCCAGGAGTAAACTATTCTACCATCAACCATAAAAGGCTCACCAGTATTTGGATCAACTGATGCATGACACTTGGAACATTCAGAAGCACATGCACCAATGTTTATTCCTATATGCCCGCAGGCTCCACACTTTATTTCTTTTGTTTCCATTGTTTAGTGAATGATTTCAATGAGGGTTCATCCTCGAATAGTTTCCAGAAGCGGGATGCTTCAATGTAGGACTGTTGTCGTGAGGGGGGCCAGGCTGACATGCGGGAAAGGTTGGAGGCGCGGTCACACATCTTTATCATTACAGCATCCCTTGATTTCAAGTTGGGGAAATAGTAGCCTGTTGATTTAGTTCCAGCGTGAGTGAGTTCATTGATTAGTTTAACTGCTCTTTCGTCAAAGACTTCCAGCAGTTGAGAGTATGTCAAATGCAAGTCTTCAACCAAGTCATGACCATAAGCTTCTTGGATTACATGAGGTTGATCTGTTAATACTTTCACCATTGAGACTACTGGGAGGAGGTGGGCGTTGAAGTAGGGGATGCCCTCATCGTCCAATACATCTTTGAATGCGGCGGCAGTGTAAGAGTAAATGCGTTGCTCCCATTGGGGCAAGTATAGGAAGTCCTTAAGTGTTTGATCGTCTTTCATTTTAATTTGGGTTTAGTCCAACCAGTGCTTACAACAAAAGTATCTCTCGGATCTACGTTGTATTTGTCATCAACTTCTATAGTTAGTTCCCCTGTGAGAGTATCCATTGAAGGCTCTCCTTTGAAATGAGCTACAAGAACTTTCATTTTTATTCAGACGGTTTGAATAGATCTTTTCCATAAGAAATATTCCTAAGTGTTCTTTTTTGCTCATCAGATAAATTTGAATCATTTATCTTCTTTAGTTCCTCTTGAAGTTCGTCCTTTGCAGGAGCTACAATAGTGGCCCAAGTCTCTGAACCTGCAAGAGAACTTGTCATGTAAGGATAGGTTTTGTTTGACGTAGTGAATGTAAGATTAGACAAGTGGTAGCCATAATGTTTTCCATACTCATGATAACAATTCTCATCAAATTCACATTCAGAACATTCATAGGTGCCGAGAGTGACAATGCCTTTGAAGTCTCCCTTGGTTTGTATAAGGTCACCCAAGCTGATATCTTTTCCATTCATATCCTTAATTCCAATAGGTATCTTTTTCATTTTAAGTATAGTCAAAATATGCTTCCATCTCAAGAATCTCCTGACCAATCTGCTTCAACGGATTGTAAAAAAAAGAAGGGGATTTTATTTTTATAAATAATTAAAAATAGAATAAAAAATTTTTTCTAATAGGATTATTAATTATTTTTAATTAATAATGGGGGGTTGTTTTTAGATCGTGGAGTATGGTTAGTGTATAGATTGAGATATTTCTTTGCAGGTTGGGGGAATCGAACCCCCGACTCTCACAGGACTATTTATTCATCACAGTTAGTGACTTTCCCAGTTAATCCATTGGTCGATACCTGCTTACGTATTGGAAGGGGTGGGATTCGAACCCACACTCATGGTATCACCCGCAACACATCCATATTATATTATCCCTTCCTTTTTGATATTGTATGATTCGTCAAATGCTTCTATGTTATCCAATTGTTCTTGAGTGAAAGGCCCATATGATTCTTGATCATTGTCTTCATCTCTTGCATTATCAAGCTCTTCTTTGGATAATACTCCAATATTTGTATAAGTATTGAATCCACAACGCTTGCATATTCCTTCAATCACATCAAACGGTTTATAATCAGAGTAACACTCTAAAGTTTGCTTTCCTCTGCAGCGAGGGCAATCATTTGAGTAACTGGTTCCTGACATCTTCAATCATCTCCATTGTATTCTTCTATTCTGTCAAAGTCCAAGAGAACATCTCCACAATTTTCGCATTCAATAGCGACATTCATGATAGGGCCTGTTCTCTTTCCTGTCTTATGATTCATCTTAGAATAACCAACACATACAATCCAGTGACCAATGTGTTGCCTTAGTGTTTCAAAGTCGTGTGCTCCCATAAGAATTAGTCCTCCTTGTTTGATTTGCCAGTAGCACAAGTCCAATGAACTGGAATTGCTACTGAGTTATATACTTTTCCTTCTCTGCACTTCTCCTGTTCTATGACATCTTCTCCAGGACCAACAGGGACTAAACATATTAGGTCACCCAATTTAAATAAGTGCTTGCATGCGGGGCATTCTTTTCCAATTATTGGAGAATTTTGTTTAAGCGGTCCGAACTTCCTTAATTCAGTAATCATTTTGTTTTGTTTGATTTATATTTTTTCATAAGTATCTCAGTTATTTCACTACGTTCCTAATTGGTTAAATCCAAGACTATCTCTATATCAACCATGAATCTATTGGTTGAATCTGAGATCTTACACATATATCTGCGTCCCTTGTATATAACATCGTAATAGGTTGCAGTCATGTCTCCTGTCTTGCGGATTGTATCTGACATTTTGATTTATTGATTATTCTATGTCATCTAGGAAGGCTCTGACAGTTTTGATATTATTGTAGATGTGGGTTGAGGTATCCTGTCCAGAGGATTCCATCTCTTCCATATGTGTGCGTTCATCATCTTCCAAGTAGTCAAGTATGGTTCTCATCGAGGAGAGAACAGCATCGGTCAGTTCAGCCATTTTTATTCGATCCAAGTGTTATGGTTGGTTTATAACTTCCTTCTTTAATTTCTTCTTCAAGTAGTTGTAGAAGATTAAAGCGTTCTCAGGAGTTTGAACAAGATACCAGTTTACATAAGGTTTGTTTCTACTATTACACTTATTGATAGGACAGGAATAACAGCCTCCATTGTATTGATTGCAGTAGTATTCGCAGAGGAAACATTCTGCCATGACAAAATCATCAGATATACCAATTGCAGTCCTAGCCATATACTTGTTTATTTCTGATGATAGGGTTGGGTCGCTATGCTTGGATAACCATTCCCACGCCTTAAGACAATAAGAGTGGGCCTCTTCTTCAGTCAATGTTTTCATTTGGTTTATCGTATTTCAATAAGAGTTCACATAGGTCGGCTTTAAATAAGTGTTCATCAGAGGGTGAGAGCTTGATTCCAAGGTCCGTATAAAGCAGTAGAGTGATGGAGGTTGAGAGTTTGAGGAGGGAGTCATAGGGTGTAGCTGGAGGGGTTGTGGTTTGGTGGGTCAGGATGACTGCATAGGACTCTATCTTAGACAGTGTGTTGCGTTCTTTCTCCATTAGGAACCAGGTGTTCAACATGCGAAGGGAGTCGAATTGAAGCAATCGCTTGGAGAAATGGATGTCAAAGTCCTTATTAGACATAAGGCGTTCAGATGTTGGGGAAATCATTGTAATCAGGTGAAGTCTCTGAGTTCGTCTTTGTTCATTGGTCGGGAGGCTCCACATATACACGAGACAGTCATATCTACCATGTCGTAACAGCAGTAGTCGTGTTTCTTACAGGTTTTCTCCTCAGTGGATTTTTTCTTTGAGGAATTTAGTTCTGAATCCTTTGAGAAAGTCCTGAACCAGGACTCCTTTTCCTTAGCGACTTGGACTAGTTTGGCGGCTTCCTTCTTGATTGCTTTGATTATGCGGTTTGGAATTTTTCGTCCAAGATACTCATAGATAAAGATTTCCTGATCCCTGGTCTCAATGGCCTCCTTACAATAATGCTTTCTAACATAGTCGATTGGGTCTGTTTTCTTGGAGAGGTGGAGACCGCACCATATTGCTAGGACGGTTCCAGTGCGGCCGTGAGCTCCTTCACATGTGACCAATACTTTTCCAGTGGTGGTTCTCTCTTTTAAGTAGTCAATGATCACATCCATTTGTTCTTTGGTTGGGGGAGTGCGGTCCATGACATCAACGATTAATGGAGAGAAGTAGCGGGTGTCAAAGATGGGGTATTCTCTGAGGGTGTGGTTGTCAGTCATAACCCAACCTGAGAATTCCTTCAAGCGATCATAAGGTATTGTGTAGGACATCAGGCGGACTGGTTGTAGATTGAATAGCTTGGGGTGGCTGTGTTCAATGGTGTGGGAGCAAGTATCAAAGTTGTAATAAGTGTTTGAGTGGATACAAGCTGAGCCTTTGGTGTAGAGGCCGCCGCTCAATGTGGTTTGACCTCTCATCATAGCTTCCTCTTGTTCGAGCTTGTATTCTTCAAACATGTCGCGTTCTTCTTCTGATGAGGCGCATTGAGTTAGGTAGCCTTCACATGCCAAGACAATGCGCTCATAATCTTCTTCAGAGTGACATTCAAGAGCGCAATCACATCCAATGCAGTCTACAGGTGAGCCGCATATGTCAATGTCTGATATCATAGTAGAATCTACAAGTGGAAGGATACCATAATCCTTTGACTCCTTTTCGCTCACATCGTGGTCTGAGAATAAGGAGACAATGGCTTGGTTCTCATTGATGTCATCTGAGAAGTCTTCATTTGAGTTACGTCTGCTTGTGTGTTTGTTTCGTCCCATTTTTGAATCTTATTTAATGTATTTTAAAAAGTATGTTTAATTGGATAAGTGAGAATAAAACTCAAGAGAGTTTAAGCTCTTGAGTAAATACTGTTGTTGTTTCCGTTGTCGTGGTCGATCTATTGGCTGCCGTATCCGTAGGTTTTGTCAACTATTTCCTGAGCGTTTTCTCCCTTAGATATGTGGGTTACGGAGAGGACAGAAGGGGTTGCCTTTGATGTTCCCTGGGTGTATAGGAAGCGAACAGCTGAGTTCACTACTCCAACACATAAGCCAACTGAGGTTACTTGTGATGCGTGGTTTCCTTGCTTCCAGGTAAAGGACTCAGGTAGCTCTCCTTTTACAGTTGTGGTCTGATCTGCAAGTTGTATGCGGACTCTTACTGCTTCTTCACTGATCGCTCTGATTCCAATTAATCCTTTGTTGTTTCTTCAGGTTCTGTTGGGGTGGTCATCTTAAGGTTTGTAACGCGGTTCGATTGTGGTTCCGAATCGTTTGAGTCTGCATAGGGAGTTGATTTGATTGATGCGGAATATAAGGGAACGTGCTTGTTTTACTGTCATGCCTTCGATTAACTGTCGTTCATGTTCCATGAGGCCGTCAGTGTTTACTGGTTGGTTGTCTGCTTCAAGTTCGCGTTGTCTCATCTGTTTGATTGCATCGGAGAAGGTCATTTTATTTTTTGTAGTCTGGAGAGCACTTGTATCTGAATAAATCTGGTTGGAATTGGGGGTTGTCTTTTTTGAAGACGAGGCAGAGAGCGTCCAGTTGTTGTTCTATGCTTCCAGTGCGGAAGGCTTTGGCTACCAGTTCGTAATCTTTGCGGCTTGTCATTTTGATTTGTTTAGTTTACGTAAGGCAAAGTATCATCCAAGATATATTCCAAGGAAAGAGCCAAGGTATATTCCAAAGAAAAAGGCAAGTGACCATTGAATCAGTGTAATTTGTGCGATTTGATTCATTTTTGTTTGTTTAATTTGATTCTATTGATTTTTTCTTCTTGTAACTCTGCAAGTATTGTTTTAAGGTAATCTACCTCTGATTGTATTAGTGATATCATATATGAGTCAGTTGGGTCTATTGTTGTTTGTAGTTTTCTTTTTCCTTCTAAAACGTATTTTGTGTGTATTTTGTCCCAAGGCGTATTTACACAATGTCCATCTCTTAAGCGTATTGGACAATATTCGCATTTAAAATTTACGAAGAATGTTAAGCATAAAGGGCATGTATCAGTGTAGATTTCAGGGGAGTATGGTTTTTTGGCATTTGGCTTTAAGTTGTCTTTGATCCAGTGAGAGATGCTTTGCTTGGTTGCCTCGATTGCTTTGTTAAGGTCTTGGTCTGTGTGTGTTGTTGTGTATTTGGTTGTACTGATTGTCATTTTTATTTGTTTATTTTGATTCGTTTAAGAGTGATCTTGCGTGTTGGATTATTTTGGTTGCGGATTGCTTGAGTATTCCTATTTCTTCAAAGTCAAGATATGTGGATTCTGAGACATCTTGGATTGAGTAGATTCCTTGGGAGTTTAGGGCTTTCTCAAGTTTTGGTCCGATTCCTGCTATTTCTTTTAGGTCGTATTCGTCCATTTTTGTTGTAACTTGATTTTATCTGGTTTTAAGATTAATTGTTTTTATAAAGGAATTGGCTTCGTGTTCGTAGTATATGAATTCGATTGATGATTCGATCAAGTAGTTTGATTAATTCATTCCATGTTTGTCGTAGTCGTAACAGGAGTGTCCATGTATGTCTAAATCTTGTTCATTCATTATAGTATTTTAAGTGTTTGTGTGAATTGATTAGAGGGGTTTGTATGAGCAGATGGGGTAGCGTCTGTCTGCTTTGGAGGTGTATGGTTTGAGGTTGTAGATGCGGCTTGGGGGCCTGGGTTCAAGGGGGTTGCGGTTTAGGTCTTTTTTCTTGCGTTTTAGGTAGTCTATTGCGTCTTCTTTTTGTGTTGAGTGGAATTGTTTTAGGGTTTTGACTGTGGTGGGGGTTATGTGGAGTATTTGGTAGACTAGTTGGTTTGGGCGTAGTAGTAGGGGGAGGATTTTTAGTGAGTCGTTTAGGCCTAGGCGGTAGTAGCCGTTGAATTCGCCTTTTTTATCGTATGTTTCGATCCAGTTGGTTGAATGCTGGATTTGCGTTGTAAGTGGTTCGATTAATGGTGTGGTCATTGGTTCCTTTATTGGTTCCTGCTCTTTAATCAGTGTTTCCATGTTAGATTTATCTTAATTTGCAGTACTCTTTGAATCTGGGTGTGTGTTTATGAAGTAGTGAATCATATTTGGAGTATTTATCAGATAATGGGTGTTCATTGTCTCTTATTCCAACTAGGCGGTTATAGAGAGTCATGAAGTAATGTAAACTTGCCTCACTTAAAGCATTGTCGTATTCTTTTAGTTCTTGTTCAAATGTTTCCATGTTAGATTAAGGCTTTGTAATTGTTGCTCTTATGGTGTATGTTGATTCGTCAAAGGTTCGTGTGTAGGTGTAGAGTTTCCATGTGCCTGGGAGGAAGCCAAGGCCTTTTAGGATTCTGTTGGCGGCTCCTTTGAGTGTTTTTAGATCTCTGATGAAGATTCCGTTGTCAGAACCCAGTCCTGCTAGTTGTCCGTTTATGTGCCTTTCAGCAAAGTAGTTCATGTTAGAGGTTATTGCTTAGGATATATCTTGTGTATCTCATCTCATCATCTAACTGTTCATATACTGAGTTCTTGAATTGGTTGTCTTTGCTTGGGATTCTGTCTAATAGGATTGTTAAGGCATTCATTATGGCTTCTTGATTCCTGAGTATCTGTTTGGGTGTTGGGTCCATGTTATGGTTTAGATGGTGATGAGTTTATTTGATTGATTAAATCCTTGCAGCCTTTAAGGATTGTTGACTTCTGTAGTTCTGATAGTTCTTGTGAGTCAATTGTTATTGTATTTTGTCCCTGGTATATGCAGGTTATTGTATTGTTTTTATTTGTGTATTTGCCAAAAGTAATTGGGTCCATGTTAGAGTTTATTATTGACTATTTTCTTGTAGTTTTTCAAGTATGGTGTCATCTGTGAAGGCTATCCGGGTTTTTAGGGCTTGGTCAGCTGGCGGGCCTGAGAAGATACGTTTGAAGGCGGATTCTTTAAGTACGACAAGGCGGCCTGTGTTGGGGTTTATTAGGAGGATGCCTTCAGTTAAGTATTTGGTTTGGCATTCTTCGCATACTTGGGGTAGGGTTGAGTCTTTAGGAGGGAGTTCGTATTTAGTGTTTTTTCGTGCTATGAGGATTACTTCCCTGTGGCATATCATACAGTCTTTTACCAGTGTTGTTTCTCCAAGTTTCATTTTGTTTGGTTTATTTGTTATGTTAAGGTAATTGTGGGGATAGTTTGGGGATAGTTGTTGGAAAGATGCGGGAAAGATTGACTCAAATTTGGGTAGGTACTCGGATTTGAGCAGGTACTCATTTTTGGGTAATTACTCAAAAGTGAGTAGGAAAAGTGTTAGAAAGTGGACTCACTTAATTCCAAGATAGGTGAGGACTTGGACATTAAGTGAGTGTAAGTGTAATAGGTATCAAGAGAACCATATTGATGTATTTTAATATATCAATAAGGGTTTATTATTGGGTTTTTTCTTAAGTTTATTCAAATAAATTGAATAAAAGAAAAACAATAAATAAAAGAAGAATTTTTGTTCGTTTATTCAAGAGAAGATTTCCTCAAAACCGGGGGAAAAGCGAAAAAGCTCTGAATGAGTTGATTTCAATAAACGAAGAGCAATTTCAGGAGAAACAAAGCCTTTATAATCGGTTTCATAGATTTCCTTAATGCGATTAATGTAAGCATGTTTTATTCCCTCTGACTCGATTTTACACTGGTTTTTCCAGTCAGGGTCGAGAGAAATGCTCTTGAATAGGTTTGATGTTGCTTTTTGGACAAGGGCTTCAAAAACTGCTCGGTCTTTTTGGAGGAGTAAAGCCATTTCAGGAGTTAAAGGAATTGTCATAGTGTTTATACCAATGCCTATGCGTATTTGTTTTTGACTTTCGATAAGTTCTTTATCGTAGGCGATTATTTGTTCATAGGTTTTGTTGTCGTATTTTCTTTTACGGAAGTCATAGCGGCGCATATGACTTAATTTCTTTTCGTTCTCTTTCGTTCTTTCACTTGGTCCGGTCAAGAGGACTTTTCCTCTTGGATGGTTTCGTCTATCCATTGGTTTCACCTTTTATTTTTAATTTTTTTTAATTTGTGAGAATGAATAGAAGAAGACCAAGTTCAGTTGACTTGGCTCTACAGATTCGATCAAGCCCTTTATTTCAGGGTTAATGCTCCCAGGACTTTTATCTGGGTTTCCGCCTGTCCACCGAGGTACTTGATACCGCTTAACCACTCGGTCGGATACTGCGTTGGATTTTCAAACGCAGCCAGAGCAGTCTTGTTCATTGCGTCTATTTGCTCCTCGGTGTAGACGATTCCCACTGCTGCTGATTGAGTCACTATTGACTTAACTTTGGCTAATGGGTCGCCTGTTTTTACGTCGCATACTCGTGCGACTTCGGTCAGCACTTTGACTGCTGCTGTCAGTTCTTCTTTGCTTATGCCGTGAAGTTCAATCTTTGTCGCAAGTGTTGCGGCTGGGATTGACTTCTTTTTCTCGTCTGTTTCTGTTGCCATTTTTCGCTCAATTAATTGAGAGGGAAATGGAGAGTTAATTATTTGGAACAAGTGTGAGTCGTCAATGTAGGCAGTGTGCCTCTATTGGATTTATCTTCTGAGAATCAATCCGAGCAATCTGTCGGGGTCGAAGTCGGACATCTTTATCAGTTGCCTCTCGCTCATCCCTGTCATCATGGAGATTTCCTTAAGTGGGATCTTCGATGTGCTTCCATTGGCTTCCAGTACAAAGACAGGCTCCCTGCTTCTTGTTTTGATTGGCAGGTCGCTCACCCTTATCTGGATGCCCCTTGTTGTATAGGTCATCCTTAAAGTCTGTTAAGTTGGATATATCTGAGAATTCCTTGGAGATTATCTTTATGAATCTTCTTATCATTCAGAATTTTCTGAATTAATTTATTCTTATCTCCATGTCTTAGAAGTGTTATTAACACGTAGTCAGGGATGGATTCAAGATTTATTTCCATGTTCATATCAGTTCCACTATGTAGAACATTAATTGAATCAGTTTCATTTTATTTTTTTAGAATCATTGATTAAACATTTTTTGCATGTAACTGCTTTTTTTGTTCTTGAAGCATTATTTATTTCGTTAAGACTAAGCCCACATGCTATTTTATTGTCTCCGATAATTAAGTGAATAAATTTGTTTTTCATTTTGAGTATACTTTAGGAATCAAGTCTCTTACATTGGGTACAGTCCATTTTTGAGAAGAAAATGATTAACTCATTTTTGAGTTAATCAAATTATGTGCATGTTTACTTCATACATCATCCATTCTGTGCCTGAGCATATCTGTATGTTGGCTATGTAAGCACAAGCATCCAAATATCTCTGAGCAAGTCGAGAGAATTCCATTGTTTAGTTCACCTTAAAACAGTTGCTTGGCGGCATAGTGATTGAACACACATGCCTTAACCAGCCCGTGCAGTCTTCCAATTAAGGCTTGACTGCACGCTGTGGTATTTAGAAGCAGCACCATGTTTACTCCTTTCACCATATTGGCTTATGGATGCCAACAGCTTTCCCGTTGAATGCAGAACAGCTGAATAAGTCAGCCCGATTCAAAGGTTATACTATGTGGCAGTGCTGCCCGTATGCCTGCATTATTTAAATACTTGCCCGCTCTGCCTCCGACAGCCGACAGTCTAAACTGTAGTAGTCATGCGTCCTCCCCGTTTTTGCTATTATCTCCAATCTTCCAAGGACCGAGTAGTTACTGACTACATCACCCGGTTAGTTCCTTGACCGTCAAGGAGAGCAATTCGTAAGAGCCGACGCTCAAGAGTATAGAGCCTCAAGTTTGTTTTTTGCGCTTTGCGACACGAGAGCCAGGCTAACAGCTCCCGTTTTTTTGCTCAATCTCATACAACCTCTGAGATTGTCGCACCGCTCCCGCTATATGGGAGATTCGGAGTCACTCTTATAGGATACAGGATAACAGGTCGCTGCCCGCATTTCCTCCTATGATAACCATTAGACGATTAGGATATAAGAGCGATTACGACCAATTTCCCAAACCAAAACCAGCACCCTGCGAATTCACAGAGCAAAAAGATTAGAAGGGGTAGTTACACTATTTTTTCTCAGTCTGACCTTTGACTTTTTCTTATTCTGATCTTTGATTATTCTGACCTTTGGTAAAAATCGGACTCAAACATTAGAAGCATAAATACTTATACTCTCATAATTACACATTCCAAACAATTAATCTTAACATATACTTAATCAACCAAAAATACAAACCACAATGCTCACCAACATAAGAACCCAAATTAAAACAAACCCAGCAGAACCCAATCTCATCTTTGATCCTATAACACTAATGACTCTACACTTATTATCAATAAACAAAACCAAATATTGCATCCATCAATCACAATGCTAACAAACATAGACCTACAAATCAAAACAAGCCTCACAACCTCAAACCACATCATTGATCCAATAACATCAAAGACCCCACACCATCTCCAAATAGATAAACCCAAATACAATTACCACCCACAATGCTAACCAATATCGACTTACAGATCAAGACCGGACTAACAACCTCAGACTTCATAATAAAAGGAGCCACAGACTTCAAATACTGGGCCGAAACCCTATACGACTACACAATCAAACCATACCACATCGAATGGGCCAACAACCTAACACAACAAACACGCTCCTCAACCATCGCAGCAAGAGGACTAGGCAAATCACTCATACTAGGAACCCTAATGCCCATCTGGCTAAGCTTCTACGACTACACACCACAGACAACAAACCTAAAAGGAATAGTAATAGCAGCCCAAAACCTAAGCCAAAGCACTAAACTAATGATGAACATCCGAAACCACATCAACAAAACAGAACTAACACAACTACTCATACCAAAAACAGGAGACTACACCTGGACCAAAAAAGAAATAAACACCACAACCGACTGGAAAATAAACGTACTACCATACAGCGACAACGCAAGAGGACCACACGTCCCATACCTCCTAATGGAAGAAGCAGGTCTATTCACCGACCTAGAAATATACACAGACGTATTCCTACCAATGATCCAAAGAGCCAACGGCAACGCAATGTTATTAGGGACCCCAAAAACAGCATACGACCTGCTAGCAAGAAGCCAAATACCCGGAAGCGGATACCAGATAAGCAAATACCCCCTAATCAAAAACGGAGAATGCATCCTACCAGAAATATTCCCCCCAGAACGAATACAACAAATACGAAAAGACATCGGAGAACTAAGCTTCGCAAGAGAATACCTACTCGAAATAGTAGGAGAAGGACGAGCAATAAAAACACAACACATAATAGACAGCCTAGACCCAACAGAAACCTTCACCACACTAGGAACCGAAACAGGAGAATACTACATAGGAGCAGACCTAGCACTATCCCCCACAGGAGACTACACAGTACTAACAGTCATAGAACGCTACAATGGACGCTACCACATCCGCAAAATAGAAGAATACCGCGGCATGAGCTTCGACAACCAAATAAACACCATAGCCACCCTATACAAACAATACAACCCCGTCACCCTACTAATAGACGAAAGCAACTTCGGAGGAATAGTAACCCAAAAACTACAAACACAATACAACATACCAGCCCAAAGCATCAAATTCCTCCCAACCACCCGCAACACCATGCTCATAAGACTAATAAACACCTTCACATCAAACAAAATAACCATACCACGAAACCCCAACTGCCCCACCACCCTCACACTAACAGACCACCTACTAGACCAAATAAGCAGCCTACACAGCGACAAAACACGCAGCGGCCAAGACACCTACAAAGCATCAACAAAACACGATGATTCTTTAATGTCCCTAGCACTAGCCCTACACGCAGCAGGAGACACAGACAACTACCAAGAAACAGCCATACTAACAGCCAAACCACCAACAAACCAAACACAACAAAACAAGATAATACAAGACAACTACTATGAAACAATACAAAAAATGAGACAAAAACCAATAAAAGAAACCAAAGAATACGGATCAGCCTTCAACAAATGGCTACCACACAACTAAAACACCAAACTAATCAAGCCACACAATCAACTGACACAATCAACTGACACAATCAACTGACACAACTAACAGAGACAACTAACAGAGACAAACAAACCAAAAAACCAACCAAGACAACACAAGTAAACAAAGACAACCAAACACACAACATACCAATATGAATAAGCAAAGACAACTAACACAACTAACAGAAACAACACAACCAAACCACGCAACTAAGCAGACAAAGATAACTAAACCAAACAACAAACTAACACAACCAAAACAAGACAACTAAAACAAGACAACTAAACCAAGACAATTAGATCATACAATAAAACCATACAACCAAACCAAGACAGATAAACTAAAAAAACTAACTAACTCAACTGTTAAGAATCAAAACAACTAACAGAGATAACATAACCAAATCACACAATTAATCAAAATAACTAAACAACACAATTAGATCATACAACTAAACCATACAACTAACTAACACAACAAACCAAATAAAACAAATCAAAAACAACCAAACACAAACCAATCAGAAAAATTTAATATAAATACTACAATACATATACAACTAATATATACCATACAAAACTAATTAATAAAAAACCAAATAAACAAGCACTAAAACAAACAGATATCAAAACAAATAAATACAAAAACAAATAAAAACCAAATTAATAAAAAACAAGACTAAAAAACAACAATAACATACAATCAATAAATATTACAAGATGACAACACCAAATCAAAAAACAAAAACCCAAAGAAGATCACAACCAATATCAACACACACACAAAACATACAAAACACCGGATTCCAAGGAATAATACCCACACTGCAAAAATTCATGTACGGAGAACAAAAAACAGACAACACCCCCGAACCGGAAATAGGAAACAAAGGATACAGCACCGGACTAACACTAAACAGGGCAAGCAAAGCAGACCTGGAAGCACTATACATAAGCGACCCAGTAATATTCAACGGAATAAACACCTACTACAAAACAATCCTCTCAAACCCCCCAACCCTGACAAACGGATCGGAAAAAGACCAAAAAAAACTAGACCAATTCAGCAAACAAATAAAACTACAAAGAAGCATAATACCAAGCATAACCCAACACAGCCTCATATACGGAACCGCGTGGAATGAAAAAATCTACAACAAAGCCCCCAGAGGAAACATCCTACACAAAATACTCGGAATACCCACAAGAGACCCCAAACTAATGGACTTCCTAAGACACCAAAACACCAACTACATAAGATTCAACGAAGTAGGAGAACCGGAAGGATACTGCCAATACATAGCTGACGGAATACACTACGAAGGAACCGACACCATAATAAACGGAACAAACAGCCTAAAAGCCATACCCTTCACCCCAAACAAAATAATGTGGACCAACTACATAGCAGTAGGAGACACCTATGAAGGAATAGGCCTGGTCGAACCAATACTAAACAGCTCACTAGACAAAAACAACGCCCAAAAAGGATTCAGCGCATACATCTACCGACTAGGACACGGACTACTAGGCATCAAAGCAGGAAACGAAAGATTCATACCCTCAACCGACATGATACACAAAGCCATACAGATCTTCAGCAACATAAACACCGAAACAGTAGTCTCCTACCCCTACTACCTACAACCCGAAATGATCGAACCCAAAAGAGGAATAGAACGACTAAGAGAACAAGTAGACTACTTCATAGACCAACAAATAGCCGGAATCGGTTTGCCAGCATGCTTAGTAACAGGCCAAGGAACTTCTATGAACCGCAGCATCCTGGACAAAATGATGATGCTATTCTACCAAAGCCTCACCATGATCCAAAACAACATATCTATAAGCATAGAAGACAACCTATCCCAAGAACTAATGGACATATACGGACTAGACAACCCCCCAAGACTAGAATGGCCCGACATAAACATAGAAAGCATGGACAGCAAAGCAAACAGGCTAAGCACATACGCAAAAGCAGGCCTGCTAGGAGCCACCCCAATGCTGCAGACATACATACGACACTCAGAACACCTACCCCAAGAAGGAGACAACACGCCCAACACGCCAGACACCCAATCAAACGAAGACCAGGAGAACCACAAATCAAAGCTGGATTCAATCCTCGACTTCTAAACCACATAAAAAAGATGCCAAACCCCCAAACTAACACCAAACCACCACATGAAAACAATGAGAAAATAGCGGAGTTGGTTCACTCCAACTCCGAAATAGGCTCGTCAGGATCCTCACCAACATCTTCCCCCGATTCCTCCGTCTCGGAAGCATCCTCGACTACGGAACCTCGCTCAGACTCGGCTTCATATCCTTCCTCGTTACAGGGATTGGTTCACGCCAATCCCACGTTACCTACGGAGTCGGTCTCTAAGACCTCCTCGACGTTACAATTACAAGATGAATCATCTGTGAATGTTACATCAGACGTTACATTACGAGAACAAATAGCCAATCAATCCCATACTCAATGGTCTAAATGGATGGAATATCTATTCAATGAATCAAATCAATTAGAAGATGGAACAGTAAGCATCCCACCAACTAAAGTAAGCAGATGGAAGAGACAAATAGTTACAGATTACAAAGACTTAACTATAGAAGAGCAGAATAGTGACTTAAAAGAAGCAGATATCTACATACAAATCTTTAATTCATACTTACATAATTCCAAAGAGACCTTAGATAATGCAGAGTTAGTTCAATCCAACTCTGAAATGAATGAATCAAGTGAAAAACCACTGAATAAAGAAGAAAAGAACGCTCCGACCAACTGCGAACTAATGAAGCCATTCACCCCAATGCAGATGACAAACAAACAAATGAACATAGAAGACATCAATTACTACTTCAACGACAAATACTCAGAGAAATACATGCTATTCAACCAAACAAACAAAGGAACACACATATTCCTACATAAAGGAAGCAGATGGAACGGTTCAACAGTAAAGATATACAACGACAACAAAGAAGAGATAACTGACAGATACCCAGACATAGTATACCAAGCACCTGAACTGACAGATTACTCCATAATAGTGGAAGGAATAATAGAAAACAATGGAACACTAGACTCTGGAACTCTAAATGGAACACCAAAAGGAACAGTAAACTCTGGAACACAGAATGAAACACTAAATGAAACACTAAATGGAACACTACAACTATACGACATACTATACTACGACCAACCGATGAACAGATCACAGCTGATAGAAAGACTAAGAGTATTATTCATGAATATAAAAGACACTGAAAACATAAAGAAGAACAGACCAATACCTGAGAAAAACATCAAACACATGATCAAACTAGCTAAAAAGATGGGAACAGGCATAATAAGACACCTAGACTCAGCCTACCATATCAATGAACATGGAAACGACAAAGGATTCCAACTCTCAGACACTTCTGCAGCCTCCTCCACTAACACTGATACAATATATAATAATATACATACAATAGGCAACAACACTTCTACAATACTAAAAGAGATATCAGACAAATTACCACAAACATTCATATCAGAATTAAGCAAAGCAAAAGACAACTGGATACCATTCACACTATCAAAGCATTACAGAGGACACAAAGAAGGAAATAATATAATAATGAATAGCGTACACCAGGATCTAAGATTCAACATCCCCAATTCAACAAACGTACAAGCAATAACGATACTAACACCAGGAAACAATGAAAATCAGGACCTACTAACAATAGGGGAAGCAGCTAGAAATGGAAAGATAAGATTCCTGGTAAAAGAACCAGAACCAATACAAAGCACAAAACCAACATACTACCAAGAGAATAACCCAGGAGCCACAACAGTACCTGGATTCAGCATAGTAGTAGCAGAAGGCCAATACACGCTCCTGGAATCAACAGATACCAAGCTACATATCGAATTAAACTGCATAGAGTCCTCATCCAGTGAAGGAGAGCATACAGTAAGAAAAAACAAGGAAGTCATAGATAAAGCGCTGGAAGCAGGGATCAAAGTAGACGAAATAGACTGGAGTACTTTAAAAGACATATCAGGGGTGTGGAGCCTAAGCGAAGCGCATATGACAGACACTACAATACTACTTATGAGGCTTCTAAACAGGGGAACAGCAAGATTACTTGAAAAAGTAGACAAAACATGGATGGAACAAGTCAAAAAAGGACACATACACAAGACCGGAGTAAACAAGGAAAAACTATACAAAATAGCCCTTATGAGCGAAGAAGGATACTACAGACCAGAGATAGCCAAAGAGATAGGAACAAACAAGGACACAGTATACAGATGGCAGAAAGCATTAGGATACTACTAAAAGTTGTCACTAATCTAAGTGAGAAAAATAGAGACAAAAAACCAGATAAACAACACACAACAAACCAAACACAATAAATTACAAACACAATACATTATAAACACAACATATCCCAAACACAATACATTGAGAACACAATATATTAATATGGTTATAATAAATGATGTATTGATTTCTAATATACAATTCCAAATATACAACACCATATCAAATATACTCAATAAATATAAGCAAAAATATAAGTAAATAATCAGATTAAGAATACAAACAAGAAAAGAATGCCAATACCCTCTGAGATACTCAAAACAGAAGAAGACATACAAGAAATAAGAGTACAAGACATGATACTCCCATACAAGCTAAAAGACAGAATACTCTTCAGCCCAGGAGTACACAACCAATCAATATACACAGGAGACGTAATAGTTGACTCCTTCTACAACACCCAATGGAATGACAGAACCCTATCAATATACCTGGACCACAAAGACGAATTCACAACAGACCCAGACACCGGCAGAAAGACAAAACATGTAGGAGCAGAAGTATCAGACTACGCAGGATACGTCAAAAACCTAAGATGCGACAAAGGACACATAAAAGGAGACCTACACTTCACAGACCTAAACACCGCACTAAAAGTAAAACTAGGAGCACACTTCGGAATAAGCCCCAGAGGAGACAGCTACATGATAGGAAACAAAGTAAAAAAGATGCTAATAGAAAACTGGAGCATAGTAGTAAACCCAGCTATCAAGACAACATACCTAAACTTCGCGATGTGTGAAAAAACAGAAGAAGAAATATTCACACAAAAAATAGAAGAAAACAACGACAAAGAAAACACAATAAAAAACAAATCAAAAGAACCAAGACCAATAACAGATCAAAAAATACAAATAGACGGATCAATAAAAAAACAAGAGGAAAAAACAATGACAGACGAAACTGTAAACAAAGAAGGAAACGAAAACACAAGCAAAAACGAAGCAGACAAAATAATCACACTAGGAGAAAAAGTAAACAAACTAGAGACAACCATGACCAAAGTAGCCAACATGATGGAAGAAGAACTAGCCTGTAAAAAGAAAAAACTAGAAGAAGAAACAAAAGAAAAACAAACAATACAAGCACAAAAAGAAGAAGAGAATAGGAAAATACAAGAAATAGAAGCCAAAAAACAAGAAACAAAAGAAAAAGAAATGGCCGAAAAACAACTAAAAGAAGAAATAGAGACAGCAAAGATGAAAGAAATAGAAGAACTAAAAACACAAATAAAACTACTAAGAGAAGCAATAGACAAACCTGAAATAGAATCGATCAAAGACAAAGGAATAAGAGGAGCACCCTTTATAGAATCAGATACGATGAGCCTAGGAGACATGGACGAAGGAATGCTCGAATACCTAAAAAAAGAAATAGTAATATAAGAACAAAACACCAAGAATAAAAACAAAAAAAAACAATAAACAAAAAAAAAGAGAAAAGAAAAAAAAAAAAAAAAAAAAAAAAAAAAAAAAAAAAAAAAGATAAGAATAAAAAAAATAAATAAAAACAAACAGGTAAAAAAAAAAACAAGATGGCAAACAACGCACCCGGAGAAGGAAGAAGCATATTTGAACTGGACCTAAAACCAGCCAAACACGCCCTAGGAGGAACATGGAAAACATTTGAACTAGCATCAGCGGTAACCCAACAATCAACAACTAGAGGAACCGCCCTATCAACCAAATACATGCTCCTACCAGTAGCATGGGCAAAGGCTGCAATGGACGCAGCCAAAGAAAACATGAGATTCGTGGAAACATGCAAACAAGAACTCATGAAAGAAGGACAAAGCACCTATGTAATACCCAAAAGGACTAAATACATGGCTGACGGAGACTGGGAAGCCTCAGCGGAAGAATACACCACAGCAAACACAGAGATGCTATGGACCGACATAACCACCCCTGACGGAGTAGAGTTCACCCCGACAGAATACAACTATGGAGTGGCCATAACAGACAAAAACGTGAGAACCAACGCATTAAACATAGTACAATTCTGCAGAGAAGAACTACAATACAAACTGGAAAACCACCAAGACAACCTCGTAAGAAACGCCCTACTAGGAGTATCCAACTCAGTAGAAGCAACAGTGACCACGGCAGCGGGACCGGTAGCTATGAGCAACTCAGTAAACGGGGCAACCAACCTAATGGGAGGAGACGCTACAATGGCAGACCTATCCCTGGTAGACGGAGACATCCTAACAACCGAGCTGATGAAGAAAGCAGTAAGACACATGACCTCAGACAAAGGATACTACTGGAGTAATACGACCACACACACACCATCAGCGGTGACAAAGAACGCATGGGAACCAACAGCGTCAGAACCCCTGGTATGGTATATAGCGCCTGAGAACCGAACCCAACTACAAGACGACTCCCAGTTCATGAGCGCAGCCGAATACGGAAGCGACAAAGTACTGCTAAAAGGAGAAATAGGGGAATTCATAGGAACCAAGATCATATGCACCACAAAGGTTACCAAATTCGTAGCAAACGACTACATATGGATGGATGGAACCATAAACCCCACCGTAAACTGCTCAGGAAGACAAGTATCACTGCAGAAATCAGGAAAAGCGATGGGTCTAGTATACGGAGCCAAACCAACAATAGAAGTGTTCAGAGAACCATCCTACAGACAAGTAAGGATGTGCCTGAACATGGCAGCACAAGCCAAACCCATCTACGACGACGCAATAGTAAAGATATGCGTGTCAGATGTGTAAAAAACGCAGACAAAACAACCAATCTATTTTTTTTTTTTTTATTATATAATTGATGAATAGCGGCAAAAACAAGAGAGAAAAAGCCGACAAACATACGATAACCAATAAAACAAACTAAAAAACG
>Ga0265297_10000813_pt1 | contig 84938 bp, 121 predicted proteins | sample Munlanlwell13791_FD_192502 | JGI IMG/M metagenome (GOLD analysis project Ga0265297, IMG submission 192502) | Leachate microbial communities from a municipal landfill in Southern Ontario, Canada - Leachate well 137-91 | ecosystem: Engineered > Solid waste > Landfill > Unclassified | place...
CCATAAAAGGTATAAAATGTATATCACCATTCGGTGATAATACACCACCTGCGTATGCATTTGAATTTGTATAAACTAACGCATAAGTCGAGACTACGCCTGATGCGCTTATTTTCTGACCTACTGCTGCATTATATGGTATGAAATGTATATCACCATTTGGCGATAATACACCACCATAATATGCTGATGATACAGTATAAACTAATGCATAAGTCGAGACTACGCCTGATGCGCTTATTTTCTGACCTACTGCGGCCATAAAAGGTATAAAATGTATATCACCATTCGGTGATAATACGCCACCTGCGGATGTTATTAGTACAGTATAAACTAATGCATAAGTTGAGACTACGCCTGATGCACTTATTTTCTGACCTACTGGTGCTCGATGAGGTATAAAATGTATATCACCATTTGGCGATAATACGCCACCATAATATGCCTCTGAATTTGTATAAACTAATGCATAAGTCGAGACTACGCCTGATGCGCTTATTTTCTGACCTACTGGTGCTCGATGAGGTATAAAATGTATATCACCATTTGGCGATAATACACCACCTGCGTATGCTGATGATACAGTATAAGCTAATGCATAAGTCGAGACTACATTTTTTGTAAATATTTGGGTATTGTAATTTTCTATTGTTTGTTTAAATAATTTTTGATCTAACAATATCGTATCAAAGAAATTACTGTTAGACCATGTTAATTTCTGGTCTATATTTCTTATCAATCCGCTTGTGATAGTAGTTGTTGATGCGCCTACATCAATTTCGCATATTTTGATCCATTCATTCTGTCCAAAATATGTATATTTATAAACGCCTACTGCCGGTAATCCGAAAATATCATCAGTTGCATCAACATTCGCAACCGATCTTGGCGGTGTAAGTGTAAACTGGCTTACTTGCCCTGTCCCTGATCCTGTTAATTTAATGTAATTGCCTGATATTGAAGCTATTGTACGGCCTACGGCTGTATTGATTGCACTTATAATCTCTGCTTTTGTAGTAGCTGCTGGTGTCGCGCCTCTGCAATCTATATCCTGTGCATCGCCATCTTCACCGTCTGCTATTCTTATCAAATAATTTGTTGATAAATCTATCGTTGTGGCTATTTCAACCGTTCCAGTCAATTCACCTGCGGTTGCAGCAGTTGCAGTTGTTGTATCTGATTTAGCCTGTGCTTCAAGATATACATAATAATCTTTATCAACGGCTTCATCTGAAAAAGTAACTATGCTATCGACTACGGTTGAGATATTAACATAATCCTCTTTTCCTGTACCTGACGCAACTCTGACTTCAATCATATCAGTTCTTGCAACGCCGGTCGCTGCCGCAATTGTTACATCTATATCATCCGGCATAAGACACGGCAATAAATCATCCCCTTGCCTCTGGAACATGGCACCGTTGCCTATGGTAACAATCATTCCTGAATTTGGGGTTACCCGCAATCCACTTGTTATTATTGCTTTGCCTGAATCGTATCCTAAAGTTTTTGCCAGCACACCTAAATCTCGGTATACTAATCTATTCATCCTGTTTACAACTTCATCATAACTTATCTGCTGACCTTGATTCTGGTTAATTATTCTGAAATCTCTCATATTATGTTTCCTCAAGTAATAATATGCAGGTTATTCCTGCTCCAATAATCTTTCGTATTAAACCTTTTATAGTTTCTATTAAATCTATATCCACATCGTATAAAACCAGAATAAACGTATAATAATGATTATCATAAGGCATTGTTATCGCCGGTAAACATGCCTGATCAGCGTCATAAACAGAGCAATCACACCATGAATAATCAGCATACGCACTTATTGTCTGCGGATCTCGCCGGATAGGTGTCTGAGATGAATATTGCTCTGTACTGGCAATAATCATAGCCCTTGAGACTTTAGGTCTAAATATTTCTGATATCGTTCTTTGTATCCATTCAGTTTCACTTTCGCCTGATTGTTGCAAGCTATCAAAAAATTCTACTAAAGTATAAGTAAGAAATTCACCACTGGCTTCATCAATATATAACTGTTTGGCAAGATCAATAGACAAACGGCGCAGATATTCAACCTGACTGGTCATCATGCCTAAATCAATATCTGTAGGCTTTGTTATCGTTTCAGGATTATTGCCATCTTCATTGCAAATTAACGCCTTGTAAATATCATCATTTTCAGTATTGAAAATAGCTGCTAAACTGTTATTTATTCTTGTACCTATACTCATATTAATAACTTGTCTCTGTTGATACGGTTACAGTTACGCTTGCGCCTGTACCTGAACCTGTTTTTGCATATTCGGAATCACTTATTGAAACATTTGTTGCCGGTAAGGTTACTGTAATATCATAAACTGCTGCATTCGCATTTTTAGCTATTCTAATAATTTCAGTTATTATAACATCTTCCCCTAATTTTCTGGTATTAATATATTGCTCAATAGCTGTTTGGACATCCGTTTCAATTTCATCAGAATCTACATTAACTGTGGGTAATTTTGTAACAGTTACAGTTACATCAACTGGTTTAATTGTCGGTGTTGTTAATATATATTCGATACCTTCACAATTTTTACCTGGATAATTTTCATAATCTGTAGATACACCATAAAGAACTTGTTCTATGCTGGCCTGAAGATCGGCTGATATTGTTCCGCTGGCCGTATCTATTATAATAGTATTCGATCCTTTAAAAGGGTAATTTGTACGCATACCGGCAGAACGCACTCCGGTTATTCCTTCAATGGCAACTATTATTCCGTTTTTAGTACCGGCATTTAGTGCATTTACGGTTTCTGTAAACCGTATCTGCCTGGCTGTATCAGTTTCTTCATCTGTTCCGCCTGAGAATGCGCTATCATTTATGACATTCTCAATGCCTTCTATAACTGAATTAATATATCCTTTTCCATTTGCCGTATCTATTGCATTAACAGCTATATTCCCAGCAATTCCTGTAGTAGTACAATCTGCCGCACATTGAACTCCAGATTCACCCGCAACTATAATATTTTCTGAACTTGTAATAATTTGAAGGCTGTCTATGGTAACTGAATATCCTGACGGAACCGTCACGGCTATATCTGTAGCCAGCATGATATCCATAACACCCGAATCATTAAGGTAATTTGTTTCTAAAAGTACATCAACTGCTGTATATTGATATAATGTTGTTGTATCTATTGACGCGCTTTTAACCAATGTTGCCGACCAGTTTGTTAATGCATCTATGGCAGTCACTAAATCCTGTGCTGTGGGATAACTTGCATAGGCAAGGCTGAAATCATCCGCGCCTGCCCCCGTACAAGTTGCTGATATTCCGGTACTGTTGCTGGTTATAAGTGCGGCTGTTCCTGATCCGGTATATTCAATATATAATACCGGTTGACGGTATGGCCGGATATATCCGCTGGAGGCCACTGCGCCTAATTTATCAAATCCGAATCCCTGATATAATGCAATCGGAATAGCGCGATATATAGCTTCTTTAAAATCAATTCCTATGCTTGAAATAATATCACTTTGAGATTCAAGCAAAGTTCTGACAACCGAACCTTCATTGAAATCAGTCAATCCGGCAGCTTTGCCTAAAAGATAAAGACGGTACATTTCATATAATTGTTCAGCTGTATATACTTTTAAAATAGATGCCATTATATTGTAACCTCACGCGGAGAATCCGAATTTGTTAAGAATACCATAAAATGCGATGTTATTGTTTCACCATTCCATTTTAATTTATCTAAATTCAATTTTACTGATTTTATGCGGGGATCTGATTGAACTTGATCTATCATATCAGTCAAATATCTATCTATTTTGACATACAAAGGGGCATTGCTGTCATCAATTGCTATAACGCCCCAATTCGGATTGAATACATTCAGACTGCCTTTAGTGTTTGAAATACGTCTGATAACATTTGAAACTACATTTTCAGATCCTGATATTGTCAATAAATCACCCTTAGACGATGTTTTCAGTTTATTTTCTAATCCGGTAATTATATCAGCTCCGTAAATATATTTATCTATATCACTTGTCTGCGATTCATATACAAGATTATCATCACCCCGCGCAATAACTCCAACACTGGTTGGTATCTTTATTTTTGTTCCTACCAAACTTCCATCAATAAAATCATTTTCTGCAATATTGTTTATTTGAAGTATGTTTATATATTTCTCGATATCTTTCAATTCTCTTAAAGCTATAATGCGGGCCGTGTCGCCGTCCAGAACAGTGTAATAATAAAATTCAGTAGTATTATCTATGATATTTTCGTCACCGCTGAATTGCTCTTCTGATAATGTATAATTATCATTATTTGAATAGAAACGTATTTCATCCGGCTTTGGGATAGAATTAAAAACGCCTTTAATATTGGTGCAGGATATTTTTATTTTCTGTAGCGTATTATAAAATATAACCAAATCAAAATCCATAATATCATCAATTGTAATATCACCGTTTTCATAATCTGTTTGTTGGTCCTGAGTAAGAAAAGTTGATATGATCAAATCCTGAGTTTCTTCAGTCAACGATAAGAGTGAATCTATTAAGGCCGGCATTGTTTGGAAAGCTGTTGTAGTACCCGATTGGATGCTCTCATTTTCATCTGATATATTTGATACTGCATCTATTAAAGCTGTACTGCTATTCACAATTGCTGTATCATATCCTATAGCATCCTGAATAGCGTCAAAATCGTCACTTAAATTCAGATTATCAAGCTGATTAACAACCGCATTTATGCTGTCATTGACAGATGGCTTAACCTGTTTGACTTCCATGCCTTTCCGTCCGGTATCCGGTTCTAATCCTTCAATTTCTATACTGTAATTTGTGGCTAAATATTTATCACTTGATTGCTGACTGCTGAAATTAGCAACTCTGCAATACCAATGATCATCCATGTCATAATCATGGAATATCAGCTGAACTTCATCATATAATGCCCCTACCTTTTTATTTAATTTATCTGAAACGGTATTATATAAAGCTGTGGTTTCTCCGCTGAAGGCCATTACGCTGGTTGGGATTGTCATTTTTGCTTTACGCGATAATGTATAATCCCGATATCGAATAAGCATCCAGCGTAATTTGAAAAATTCGTTTAACCCGTCTATTGTATTTTCAAGATCGGTATTATTTACTGCAACCGGATTATTCGGGCTACCAATATAGGGAAAGTATAATTCACCTGATAAACTTATTGTCTTTGTTGCATTTCCGGCATCATTTACATAATTATTCCCTAAAGTCGCAACTGTGGATGAACGGGTAGCTTCCATAACAGATTTTCCTTTAGGCGGTATCATAAAGAATATTTCTGTTATGGTATTTCTATTTTTATCAACGAACTCAAAGGAATACAACCCAGTAAATACAAAAGTTCCATAGAGTTGTTTTATGAGTGTAGGCAAGTTCATTTATATATGGGTATCCTTAAAATGAATTGCCTTCTTTTACGTGGCTTTTTCTATATTTAAGAAATAAAAAGTCATTTTGTCAAGCTTTTAATAACAACGCCCATTTTGCTAATTCAGCAGTAATCAAAGCCTGAGTTGCAGCATTAAACACGTATGTTCCGGAATCTATAACACCTGTTGCCATAATATTGAATAAATTATCAATCAAGGTTTTCATACTTTGTGTTGCACTTTTCAACTGTAATAATGCTGTTGCTTGTAATTCTATATCAGTCGATGATTTTATTGTAGTCGCTAATGTTGAATTTAACGCAATTGTTGTAGTTGAATTTATTTCCTGAGATAACGCAGAAAATGTCATTGAAGTATTTGCCAGAAATTCCATTTCTGTCATTGCGCTTAAAGTCATACTTCCTGGAGTTTTTGTAGACGGGAACCCGCCTGTATTTAATGAGATAAAACTACCGGAAAAATGTCCTAAAACTATATCGAAGCAATTATATCCGGCTGTCGTTAAAGGAAGAGAATATTTTGCCTCTGTAAGAGTGTTGCCTCTTCCCTGATATGGATACCTATTAACAACAAAAGGTGAATTTTGATTTCCATTTTCAAAACCTACCATTACCATTTGGCCTGGGATAGGACCCTCATATAAACCATGCATGTTACCAGTTGTCGGTTCTATAAAAGCTCCTGGATACGCGACATTCGTAATACTTCCGCCATTTGCAAGCTTAACCGTAACCATATTATTCCGAAAAGCCGGTTCAGGCTGTGGATATAATACTTCACCAACCATATTTGCATAGCAGGAATGACCTTGTTTTCTAAAGGCATCCTGAGTATAATCTCTGCGAACATGAGTATCGTTACCCAAATTTGTTTTTATTATTCTCTGCTGTTGCATCATATTTGTGCAATTGCCTCTCTTGCTGCCTTTAATGCCAAATATTCACCATCCCAAAGTCCAGATTGTGGCGGTAATAGTTCATAATCAAACAATAAAAGTGCTGTTGTTGCTATGGAAGTCGGTATCGGAACACCTCTTATGAGATTCAAATTTGTTGTATATGAAATATTATTATTATCAATTTCATAATTATGAGTCAAAGAATCTATATAATAAATTCCTATATCCCTGATATTTTCAGGCTTTTTACCGGATAAAGACGGTAAATATAAGCAGTACATTCCTGGCCTTGCATAAGGCATTCCTTTAACTACGACATTCCCTTCTCTGAATCTTGACTGGTTTCTGAACCATGTTGCCAAAAGATTAGATAATTCAGGCTTTGCTAATACTCCAGCTTGACTTTGAATATTTTTAGCCAGTCTTTCTATTATTCCTGTAGAATATCCAAACCCCTGAAGAGTTGTGCAATCTATAGTTTGAAACATTTCACGAATACCAAAAGTGCCTATTCCGCCGGATGCAAACGGATTAAGTGGTCCAGCGCATTTTATACCTTTATCTTTTTTATCAGGGGCATTGATCACTCCGCCGGATGTATATAAAGTATGAAAAACGGTTGCTTGATTGACTGAATCCACGCCTATTGTTTTATCAGATATAATATCATCCGTTATTATAATAAAATCGCCACCGGCAACCAATGATAATGCATTCAGATCATATATTAATGTATTTGCATAAAAACGCGGATGCACTGTTCCTAAAAGCGGATTTGAGTAAGGCACTGTTCTGGATACAATATAATTGAAGCCAGGAAATAAAACTGCCGGCACACCTACTGTATCTGTAACAATAGTCCGTCCGCCTGATTCGGTAAAAAATTCCATCCAAGGATTCGGTATGAAATTTTTTAGATAAGACCAAATTGATTGTTGTCCACCCCCCGATGAATGCATTTGAAACATATTAGCATCAACGGTTAATGATTCAGCTATTGATAAATTCCCTATTCCTCCAACCGGCGATCTTTCTGCTCTTAATCTTAATGATAACGGGAACCCATCAGATAAATTCATGCCTTGTGTAAGTGTAGTTAATTTAAAAGCTTCCAGTATAGTTTGAATAGCCGTTGCAACACTGACTGCCTTTAATGTACCTACCGCCGATAGAGCAGTTTGTATTGAGTCTAAAATTTGTTGTTGTAAGCCGTCCTGAGTAATTAAATCCATAGATATCGTATTCATATTATACAGATTGCCAAGTTCTTCGATAATCAAATTATATGATACATTTTTTGATGTATTATCAACTGAAGTTGATCTTGAACATGCCCGAACTGTACCGGTCAATACATGATATCCGTTAATCCATAACTGGCATAAAGACATAGGCTTAAACAAATCTTCCAGATCAACACCTAAACTTCCCCAGATACGTGAATATAAATTTCCGGTAAATTTATTTATAATATCCACCATTTCTTTAACAACCCGCGCATCCGGTGACAAAGTACATGACAAAATACCCCCTGGATTTGCCCTATCTTTTGTCCATGTTAAATTGGTAATTATTTTATTTACATTTGTGCCGACAACTTCAATAGGCACGAATGGTAAACCGAAAGGTGAGAATAATAGTTGTATTTCAGTTGTATGATTTTTCTTATTTGCATAGTAATCCAATACGGCCTCAACGCCCGCATTATATACTATCTTTTTTTTATACGTTAATGTATCTTTTGAAAAGAGTGATTCCATAATTATTCAAGATCAAATATTTTTTTAATTAGACTACTGTTCTTTATTTTAGCATTTGCATTTGCAATAGTATTTCCGAATTCTTCTATAGATTTAGATGAAGGCATAATTGACCCGACCATTGTTCGTAAAGCTTTTTCAGCCTCTAAGGATGCCTCTGCAAACGGCAATCCATATTTAATAACATCAGCTTCACGCATTTGAGTCTGTCTGATACCCATGCCGGACTGACTACCTAAAACACCTTTTTCACGTTTTCCTAATCCGGCAAGCCCTTTTTCTGCGCTTAATTCAGGATTCGCACCCATAGCAGATTGCCACGCTATCGGGATCTGTTGTGGCGATAAGGACCATCCCTGTTGTTGTGCTGCCATTATAAATCTCTGCATAGCTTCTGGTCCTGTCCCCCACTGTTTCTGAACACCACGTATAGTCTCTTGCATTAAATTTGCCGGATTTGATGTCGCTGTTACATTTTGAGTCAACAGCTGTGCTGCCGCGGGGCCTATAGCTTTTACCAAATCCTGATAAGAAGCATTCCCATTAAATCCTGCCAATTTACCTGCCTGTTGTTCACTGATCAATCCTTGTCCGGAAAGTTTTTTTATATATTCAGGATTTTTAAGATTTTCCATTAACATCCCACGTGAAGATTGAGCTGTATACATGGCCTCTAAAGAACCCATCTGCCCGCGACTTACGCCCTGTTGAACGCTTTGGAATGATCTAACCATATTCATTACGGCATCAGCACTTTTACCAGGAGTTAAATTTATCATCTTAACAATATTTTCAGAAAAATTCTTATTCATATCAGAAGCATCAAGACCATCTTTTATAGCCTGTTCTAATATATCAGAAAAGCTTGCCATTATAATAGGTAAATCAGACTGAATTCCACCGGCTGATAACTTACCGGCAGTCTGCGAATAATTCATCCCTAACCTTTGAAAAGTACCGGCTTGTCCCATAACTTCCCCAGCTGATAATCCATAAACGGCACCCATCGATCTTGCGGTTCTTAAATCTCTTGAATTGACATTTACGCCGGATGAAAATAATCCACGTTTCCGAGCATATTCTGCCATGCCTCCGCCCATCTCTGCGGATTTATAAACTCCGGCACCTTGCCTGAAGCCCCCTAATCCTACATTTCCGATCTGCTGGCTGGTTAAATCTATATACGCTTGGCCTATTTGCTTTGTTTTCATTATCGCAAATCCGGCTGTGGCTATTGCCGCGCCTAAAAACGGGATAGATGCGCCTATTCCGCCGACATTTGGACCAAGCCCTGTCCCTGTTCCACCGCCTCCTGAACCCCCACCGCCAGGACGACCCATATTTTTCTTTATCGTGTTTTCTAAACTTTTATTTGATTGAATAAGCTTAGTAAGAACATTAATAAGCTCTTTGTTTATGTTTAAATTTTTGTTTAAGCTTTGATTTGAATCTGCGGATTTAGAAGCTTGTATTGCTTGTTTTCGGGTAGCACCGGCTTGTTTGCCTATGCCTTCGGCTTTTACTTTAATATTAAAATCCATTATTTTATTATGCCTTTACCCTGTAAGATTTCCCACAATTTTTGCCTATTTTCTTCAGGACGTATATTTATTTCTTTACCTGTCTCCTGATTTTTTATACCATATTTTTCGTTCAGTTCTTTTATCTTTGTTTCTTTATGAGTTTTTAATCTTAACTGTTTTAGTTCCTGTATATTTTCGCCTCTGAGTTTTGCTAAATCCAAATCTTCAGGCGATAATTCAACCGATTTTAATTCTTTAATTTCGTCAAATTCGGTATTATAGGCAACTTGCAAAGACCATGTTTTATATTCCGGTATAACTCCCATCAGATTGACAAGAAAAATCTTTTGAGATTCAAATAAATTATTCTTGTCAAAACCTAACGGAAATATACCAAAATGTTTTATCAAAAATCCATCTACAAAATATTCAAATTTATTCGCTTCCTGCAATGGATTTATTTTTTTTTAACTTCGATTCGATATCAAGTGTATGCTGTCGTATATCATTTGCCAGACCGTTAATCAGTGAGATATCTTCCCAGTATATACAACTTTGATGCTCTTTGAATTCTTTAGGCATCTCTTCCGTACAGACATCGACTATTGCAATATTTTCAAAAAACAGCAATTCCTCTTCACTCATTGCGCTTAAAGGTTGACCGTCCTGAAGTCTCATCCGTCTTTGTGCAATTGATACTCTGTCCAAAGGCGACATAAATCTTATTTGAAATTTATGCCCGTTTACTGTTACAGTTTTGAATTTTACATCTTCTAAGTTCAATAGATTCATTATTCTTTCCTGTTTTTATAGTTTTTTACTAGCTTACATTTAACCCCGGCAACATATACCTTGCACGCCACCTTGTCGCCCTACGCATAAGTGAACCCTGAGCAACTGTCAAATCACCTCCGCCGTATTTGGCCCCCATAATTGTAAAAAGAACAGTTAAGGTATGAACATCCAGACCTGTAAAGGTATAAAGACCGGCTGAATTTATATTTACGGTTCCATCGGATTGCCATCCTGGAATAGATAAATTGCCGGCTACATCCGCCCCCCTGAGCAAGAAAGTACCAAGAGTGAAATTGCAATCATAGCCCATTGACAATAAATCCCTGAATCCAAAATAACCTAAAGTCTGAACGCCATCAAGCATAAAGTCTTCAGATACGGATAATTCCGTTGAATAACTGAGTATCGTATTATCCTGCATTAAAAAACAATCTATGCCTGACCCTACGGGGCCTTCTAATTGTCCTGCTTCTCTGAAAGCCATATCTTATTTCCTCCTATTATACTTTCTGCCCTGGAACTATGAATGTAAAGAAATTGAATGCGAATCTTGGTGTTACACTCATTGTTAAAGTTGCATTTGTGATAAACTGCTCTCCATTCTGGCTAAATGATACATTATCAAACGCTTTTTGTCCGTCCTGACTATCCGTTATCCATCTGTAATCATCACGGTATCGCGGGAATAATGTTGTTAATATCCAGTTCTGTATTTTTGCAATAGCCACTGAATTTGCAACCGTATCAAGACTTCTTAATTGTTCTATAACTTGTTCCTCATAATCTTTTGTCAGAACATTTATTTCATAGACACACGCAGGATTGCTTCTCGTTACCTGCGAACCTTGATATGTCGTATTGTTACATTTTACTTCAAACTGGGATATGTTATTAACGTTGACTGTTTTCTGGATAAAAGTTGCTCCAGCTGCCGCATAATCTTTCTGATCAGCTTTTGAAATTTTATCACATGAATAAACATTCAAATATTTGAAAACAATATCCATTCCTACATTATTTGCATATCTGAATCCGGCAATTAATGGATACAGATAATACGGGTAAAAGTCGCTAGTAGGCATTTTCTTATTAACATAATCATAACGTTTGAATGAAGATACGCAATATTCAACATAAGCAGAATTCATGGCCTTCATCTGAGCTATTCTTTGCGCTTTTGTTAGGGCTGTTGATCCTGCCCCGAATCCACATTGACGATACATCTTTTTAGTAACCGCATTCATACTATCAACATGAGTTTTAACCAGATCCTGAATTGTCGTACTTCCAGTCATGGCTACTATGTTATTCAGATCGTATTCCTCAAGTTTAAGTAAAGCCGCTGTCCAGTCTGCGGTAGTAGCTGCACTTACTGTCCCTCCGGTTAAATATTGATAATCTGACATATTTGTGATAATCGTTCTCGCCGCGCTTGAATGTAATTCAGCAAGACAATATCCGGTTGCATTCAATATTCTTATAATAGCCTCGACAAGCCCTACGCAACTGTAAGCCGATGTTTTAATATCCTGAGCCGTGACTGCATCGAATACTGTCGTGATTTCATCACTCTGACCTGTAAGCGTACATGTATAATTTGCCTGATTATTTATGTAATTAACAAGAGTACCTAAATCAGCATAATCAGCAAGAGTTAAACTTAGATTTGATGCAGCATCTCCGGTACATGTTGTTGCTAATGTCGTACCGTCAATAGTCATTGTTGCAGCAGATCCGCTTCCGGTATACTGAATTGACATAAGTTTCAGTATTACATTATCTTCATCAAGTACCTCATTGCCTTTGTATACCATTGATATTGACTGGCCTTCTGTTGTGCCTGTTGCAACTTTAACCGCTGCGGTATTTCCGTCTGTGCCGTATTTCAGCCATGACATATCAATAATTTCAGATACACCGGCAAGCAACGCTGTTTCGGCCTGAGTCATCTGATTTACAATTACGCATTTTGCTTCTGAAGGTTTATTAAATCTGTCGTCTTTGGTAGGAGTTAAGAAAAATTCCGCGCCGTAATAAATATCACCACCACCGAATATCTCTAAAGCCTGAGACTGGCCTTCGACAACATTAATGCAATCCTCGATATCAGTGGATGCATTATAAGGTATCCCGCCTTTGCTGGCCTCACCCATTATAATAACTTCGCCGGTAACAGCACCCGCACCCTCATCTACTGGGAACGATCTGTCGGTATAAGCACCAGGAAGAATTATCTTTTGACCTGCAAAATCATAATATTTGGCCATTTTATCACCTCAAAATTTAATTTACTCTTACCTGATAAAATGGCTTTAAGAGTTTTGAATTTATACAGTTTCTTTTTTAAATTTATTAAATAAATTATACCATTCATCCTGAGTTTTAAGTGGTTCACTCATTTCTCGTTTAAAAAACCATGTTTTAAAAACTATTTTTAATCGGTTATCTACGGGATAGTTGGCCAAAAATTGCTTTATATTTATTTTAGGTTCCTGAAATAATTTAGGTTCATTTTGTATTTTTGCCACTATTCATCTTCTCCTACTGTAGTTTTCGTACCAGTTAATATTGCATCCGTAGGTCTTGTATCATCAACGAATACTGTATAATTACAAAATGTATTTGTAAATGTCAAGCCATATTCTGTGCCATAAATAACACGACCAAAATTGAAATTAGTTAAACCTTTAGTAGTTCTGAATTTAAAATTCTTAATAGCAGAATTGTCACCTGCAAAACCCACCGATATTTCAGACATCAAACTATCAAGAATATTGCCTATCAGAATATCGGTATCTGTAGTCGGTGTCCATGCACTTATATTTATTTCTTCATTTTTATACCACTCATGCGTTTGTATCATAACAGATGTATCATATTTTCTATAAGCTACCAATATCGCATCTATTTGTGTTCGCGATAAAATGACATTACCTATACGCTGTTCCTGAGTCTGATTCTGGTATGTCTGCAATTGCGCAACAAAATCACTATCAATCGGATATGTTTTATATCCGATACCCATCGTAATAATATCATCTGTCAAATTTCCAGGAGTTACAGAAATCGCCGGCAATACTCCGGATTGCATAGGGGCTTCCCTACGATTACTCGATAATTCAGCAGCAACCATATTAACCAAAGGATGTTCTTTGGAAACATTTATTTTCTGAATTTTATCACTGGTTAAACCTTTGATATCGCGATATGCAAGTTCAGTCTCTATTTTATCAATAAAATATTCTATGCTATTAATATTATAATCACTGAATTTTGTTATAATCGTACTCATAAATTATTGCTTAACCTCGCAATATCTTCTCTGTTTAATTTTGAATATGATTTAGCCATAACTATTCTGGGATATATTTTATTCTCAAGATTATTTGGCTGGACATTATCTTCAAATACAACAAAAGATGGTTTATATCCATATCTTACAGAGCATTGTTTTTCCATTTCTGGTTTATGTGTAGATATCCATTTTACATGTCTACCCTGCAAAATATAATCAGTACCTTTGACGTATGTGTTTTTATCTTCATCTATGATTATATTATTCAAATCATATATTTCAATTTCGCTTAACCTATCGATATCTTTTACATGCTGAAAAATTTCATTTTTATATAAAACCGTACTTACAAAAATAAATAGATCACCTTTTGCAATATCCCAAAACGGATATAATGCAAGTCTAACTTCGCCTGAAGATAAAGAATGCGTCCATACCTCGTTATTATCACGGGTTGTTATATCGTTTGAAATAACCTGAGTCAAATCAGCATAATAATATTCGATATACATTTTATCTTCAACTATTTGCTGTGTGGTCGATATCGTATTGCCTTCTATAGTATAATTGGTTAATTCAACTCCGGTGTCAATATTCCATATTTTTATAACATGAGCAATATCAGCAAAGGCATTTATAGGATTACTCGACTGATATCCGGCATCATATAATGTCCCGCCAGCATACATCAATTTATTCCTTGCATCCACTACAAGTTGTTCTGATTCTACATGCGTCCATCCGTCAAAAGTATAGGTTATCCTTTTTTTTTCATATTTAATAAGATTTTCATCGCATGTTATTTCGGAATCTGAAAATGAGTCAACAGTCAAATCTGTTATTCCACCTTGTATATCAGATGTTACATTTTGAGCTTTTATAACAGATGTTACGGGGGTCCAGAAAGGATATAATATTTTATCTTGTGACGGTGAATCTTCATCAACTACCAAAAAATGTCTTTGATATGTATAAATATACCCATCGCCATTGCAAATAGTACAATACATATTTGGACTTCCGTGATTAGCAGCAAGACAAGGACAGGCAATAGCTTGTTTTATTTTACAAAGTTGCCCGTGATTTCTGATCAGAGTCTTAAAACTTTCCGGATTTCCATATACCGTCAATGACCCTAATCCTTGATTATTGAATTCGCCCATTTATCGCTTAACCCTTACACCATATTCATTAAGCTTGTTTACTATATTATTTAAACCAGATATATCCATATTCGGCATGTTTTTATACTGTTTTTTGATATTCTCTATTTGATCAATCAATTGGTTATTTCCAGATTGGATCAATTCATTACGTTTATTAATCAATTCTTGGCTGTTATGTATTATATGATTGTTGGTATTTTTACTTTCTTCTATAATAAATCTAATAACAGACATGTAATTATGTATCTGTTTACCGTTTATATAATATTTAAAAACTTCACCTTCTTTAAAATTATTTTTTTTAGCATCTTCAGGGCTTGTCATTGTCTCTATTTTTATTTCATTATTGCCTTGCTTAAATGTCTGAGTTATCATAGCACCCCGATTATTGTTCTCGAATATTTTGCTCTATTCTGAGCGAACCATGTTTTTATTTCTTTTTCATACTGAAGAATTCTGGCACCGAACGCTGCTGAAGTAGCCGACATTGTGGTTGATATCGATTCTGATACTGAATTTAGATTGACGGATCTGCTGGCAATAGCCGCGAATTTACCGTCACCATAAGTAGACATTAACGTTACGGCAGCAAGCTTTTTTAATATATATCTGAATTCGTCTGGAGCATCCTGACAATTTTCAAAACCGGTTTCATAATCTATCAGGAAAATAGATTGCCTGTCTTTTGAATATGGTGAAAATATATAATTACTCCATATATATTGATAGGTATTTGTCCTGGCCGCAAATTGGCGGGGCCTGAAAAAACATATACCTGAATATCCTTTTTTAACTACTCGATACGGCATTAAATCGACTACCGTGTTTGCATAATATGGATCTACTATTTTAGCACCTAATAATTCTCTAACTGGTCTACGTCTTAATTTTACAAAACATTCATATCTGTTAGCAACTACCCTGTAGGGATATCCGGCCTCTCTGATATACAATGCTGATTGCTGTTTTCTATCCATTTTTGATAGATATGCAGCATCGTCAATATCTGTACGTGTGGTTGCTTCACCGTCTTCGCCTATAAGATCATTGTATCTTATACGTCTTGGCAATATATCAATATTTAATTCAACTTCTAATTGCCGTAAGGCAATACGATTATAATCATTTAGCTGATCATCTGTAAACGCCTGACCATCTGCCTCAGCAACTAATTTATTCCCATAAAGTTCATCATATCTTAATTCATCTGCCGTAACAAGCATCCCCCATCGTGGGGCAAGATAATTACTCGCAGTATTTGGATTATTGAAAGCAAATCCTTTGCGTGTTTCAGTTGCCATATTATAAACCTTTTAAAAATACAGGCATGTCGTTAAGAACATGCCTGTATTTATTTTAAATAATTTTCATCTGAAACTTATTTTTTATAATAGATGTAAACAACACCGCGATCACTATCAGAATTTGAAATAACTTCGATCCCGTCTGAACCTACAACATTATAAGTCTGATCGATAGTTGTTGCACGCCCAATAGTGTCTACTGTTGCCATCGCTATAGCGTCTGTTATGTTAGCTCCGCCTCCGCCTACTCTTACTCTGGCAGAACCCGAACCAACTGAAGCTGTAGGATGAACAACGACATCTATAATAGTTGCGCCTACCGGAATATTTTCAGCTTCTACACCGGAAGTACCGGTTGTAGTTGCATCAAAAGTTACGACCTCAACCTGCAATGAAGCTGAAATCTGTTCTTTTGACCAGTTATCCTGCAAATACTGAAGATGTTCCAGAGACGGTTTTCCTGCATTTGTGTCAAGAGGATTCGACATTACTTTGTCTCCTTAATACTTAGAAATTTGGTTATAACTGGAAGACTGCCAATATGCAATTTATGAGCCTGATCAAGAATCAAAATCATATTGACAATAAAATCAATTTCATTCTCTTCTAAATCAATTTCGCATAAATCCGCGCTATGTTCGTCACCCAATTGTATATTTAATTTATCCAGTATCTTTTGCACTGTTTTAAGATTTTCAATATTGCCCGTTACTGGCAAAAGATACTGAATTTGAAACTTGTCTTTTAATGCTAACTCAATCATTCGATACAACCTTCGATGAAAAAGCCTTTGGCAAAAACACATGTACCGGTAATTTGAACACCATAATCACATCGTAAAGGTGAATGCGCTAAGTTAAATCCGCTTGTTGCCGGTATTATCTGATTACCTTCACCGTCTGCGATATCAACTGTCGAACCGGACGCAACCTCAAGATATTCTAAATAGAATATTCCTTTAGCAACTGAAAACGATTCACTTGCCCCAGACAATACGACTTGATTTTTATACCTATCACGGTCGTGTATTACCGTGATAGGCTGTTTGATTATCGGTCTGTATTTAGCCATTTGCTTAAATCCGCCTTAGATTATATAGTATTGAACAGATTTGCGTTAGACTGTGTTACACCTACGTTTCTTATCTCGACAAGAATGTTAGGCTTATACCATTTCGGAACACCGTACAGGTTAATCAAACCCTGAACAAAACGTCCGGTCTTTGCAAGATCGGTGTTATGTATCGGCAATAACTGAGCAAAAGCTGAAGCTCTCTGCTCGCCGGCTTGAGTCTGGTCGATTATAAATATACGTGCTGTGCCCGGTATATAATCGTTCTTATCAGTATAAGTAACAGCTGCCAGTGCATTCGTTGAATCTACTGCAACCGTGAACATATATCTGTATAATCCGTTTCCGCTTGTATGTTCTGAATAAATTTCAAAACATGTAGGCAGTTTGCTTCCGCTGTCAGCCGGATTCGGTGTAATTGTAATTGTGATACTTCCACCCGCCGCAACTACACTGGTCGATTCAACCGCTGCACATGCCGCTGATCTGCCATAAGCATTTCGCGCACATACACGGTACGAATATTTTACACCTGACGGCCTTGTTACGCCAGTTGCGAACTGTGAAGACGTTGTTACTGCATTATTTGTTAATGCAATTGTCGGTGCGCTTGGGGCCTTATCCGATGTTGCGCCTTCTGTCCATACGCCAGTTGTATTGTTGTAATACTGCGGAACGGATTTTGATTCATAAGCTATTCCCAGCAGTTTATCCATGCGAACGTTCATTTCGCCAAAGCCAGTCATAACGCCTTTAATGCGTCCGCCTATGGTAATTCCGCCTTCGCCCTGTTTTGCAATTTTTCTATCACCTGAAGACGCTGCTCCCGCTTCAATGATATTTTTCAGGTTCGTAATAGCTGCCGGTGATACGTAAATGTTTGCATTCTCAACATATCCGTTACCTTCAGTTATTAATTGTCCCATAAGGTCGAAAGTTGCCATTGAAAGGTCGCCACCTCTCATGTCTTTAACCTGCTGCGATGCTGTTGACTGATCGGCTATTGTAGCTGAAATACCTTTAAACGACTGAGGTATCCAGTCTGAATTACCAGAATAAAGAGCAATATTCAAGTTACGGAGCAACCTGATCATTGCCGATCTCTGCTGTTTTGTGCGTTCATCAACTATACGTCTTGTTAGCTGTGCAACGTCACCGACTGTCCAGCCCTCAGACATATATTTAACAACCGCAATCTGCTTTAATATATCAGGATCACGGAATTCAGGATTCTCAATCTGATCCACAAATCCGCCATCATTGATACCATGACCTATCTGCTGATCGTATTCTTCAACTGTTGAAAATGCTTTTACTTTATTGATATCCTGCCATAAGGTAAAATCATTTATATTCAGTGTAAGATCAACCAGCATACCCTCAAGTGACTGCATGGTAATTGCACCACCCGATGTCGTATACAAATCAGTATACGCTTCAGGGGCTAGAAGAGCTTTAGAAAGTTCTTCAACCTGCGCTGCGCTTGATACCGCGTACTCTGAATTATCAAGACCTAACTGGAGAAGTTCGTCTACCATTAGTTAGCCTCCTTTTTGATTAAATCATTGACATAAGCCTTTTCACTATCAGTCAGGATATTGATATTCCTTCCGGAACTTTCAAATCTTGAAATAATTGCGCCGGCTTTCCTGTCTTTGTTCTGGGTAGCCTTCATTAATACTGAATAGACCGCCCTACCCTGATCGGCTTTAGTCTGTAATTCAGATGCTTTCGACATTTTACCGTCAAAAGCTATACCTTTGGAACCAGCTGACTTTGACATTTCTTTGTCAAAAAATTTAGCCTGTTCAAGCTGAACATGCGCTGCCTTTTCCATAATGTCAAATCCTTTGGATGACTGTTCTGAGATGAAATTCACCTTAGCGTCAATATCAGAAACAGCTTTGGAAAGTGCCTCAAATCCTGCAACTAAACTGTTCAGGACCGGAGTGACATCTTCCATTTCTGCAATAACGCCATCAGCTTCGGTGTTGATATTATCAACAGCCTTTTTCATGTCTGATTCAGCCTTTTCCAAACCAACCATTTTTTTGTTGTTCGACTTCATATAACGTTTCATCTTTTTCATGAATTTTTCGTCATATTCCTCGTCCTCGTCTTCATCCGGTTCTTCCTCCTCTTTGCTGGCAGCAGCCTTAAATAACGTGTCTTCTTTTGTGTCAGAAAGAGCTTTCTCCAGCATTTCAAGAGGATTACCAGAAAGGTTCTGTTTATCATCAAAAGACGCTATAATTTCATCAGCGACTTCCTCTGATATACCCTTCTCAAGCAATTCTTCTTTGGTTAGAGGCATATTCTAACTCCTTTTATTTTTAAAATATTTGGAAATCAAGTCATAAGACTTGCTGCCAAAATCTTGCTTATTTATGTTTTTGAAATATTTAATGTAGCCATCTTTATCTTTAGGAATTTTTTTTGATTTAAAATTCAATAAAGTATCTATTAAATCCAATCCTTCATCTTCTGAAAGACTGAACTGAACAGGTTTCTTTTCAATACTTTGCTTTGTAATAGCACCGCCTGGGGTATTTCGTAAATCGGATACGCTTTCAGGTGCCAAAAGAGCTTTCCTTAATTCCTGCTCTTTTTCCATAACCTGAAAATTTGTCTTAAAAGATTCAACATTATCGAATTCACAAAGTATATCATTAGCCTTTTTTAAAAGTTTAACATTCATGCCTGAACCTGTATTAACAACATAAGGTGACGGAGCTATTGCTAAACTTTTCCATGTTATTTTCGGAATAACTTTATGAATTTGCCCGGTAGCATCTTTAGTTTCTAAAACCATTTTAGAGCCATATACGGATGCGGCAAACACCGGTTGGCCCGCCTCAAGATGTGGCAGCATTTCTTGAACTCTGGGATGCGTCTTTGTCAATTGTGCTGTTACTATAGGTTTTCCATTATCCCATCTAAAAGCAATAGGTTTTCCAATAACAGCAGCGTTTCTAGCCTCTTTTGTACGCTCTTCATTTTCGCTGTCATGCCAATAGTCAACAATGCCAGTATCAAGAAAATTCCTGACAGTATCTTTATCGAATGCTTGTTTTAGGATTGTTTCGCCGTCTTCATCTTCTGTAAGATGGTTAGCTATAATATCAACTTCTATCAGATTAGGATTTTGTGATTTTTGAAGGTTAGAAATTTGCAATCCATTGATACGGAATAGCATTTATAATCCCTGCCATATAAAATTTATTCCTATCAATGGATTTTGAAATAATACTATTTATTTAAAAAAATATGTCAATAACAATTTTAACAATCAATTAGAGTCTTGCATTTGCGGCATTTTATAACTTTCTTTCCTGATATCTTATTATGAAAAACAAGCAGAATATTACGGTAAAGTATCTTCTCATGATTTTCAAAAGCATATACTTCACCGCAATTTCCGCATTTACGAACATCACCATTTTCTATAAAAATTCGATCTTCCATTTATTTATTTTTATCCTTATTTTTTGGAATATTTGACTTTTCTTCTGTTTTTTTCGTTTCAGGTTTCTTTGTTGTTGTTTTTTTCTTTACCCTTGCTGCTTCACCCGCTTCCTCTACTGCTTGACCTGTAGGCTGAACAACATCTTTCCCTGATAATGCTTCAGCCAGGATATTAGCAAACTTTTTTAAAGCCGTTCTGATAGTAGTTTTATTTTCATCACTTAATTTGCTTTTTTTTTCAGTACCCGGTTTACTCTCCGATTTCTTTTCTTCAAATTTTGGCTTTTCTTTTTTTCCTTTTCCCTCAGTTGCCGGCACCCATTTACCTTCAGCAACTTTTTTCCGACCGTTTGACACTGTTCCGATAGGCATTTTTTTTGCCTTTTCAAGTTCCTGCATCAATCGGGTTGTGGCTTTTTGGAGCGATGGTGACGTAACTGCGCTTTTGTCACCTTCAGTCTTGCCTACGTCTTTAGCATCCTTTTCAAAATTTTCAGGTCTTATCTTTACCATAAGAACAGCTTTAGTTTCACCGTCAACTTTGAAAACAACAGGTGACCTGTCACTTGGTATATACATTTTAGCATCCGGAAATTTTGATCGAATAGTTGCTAATCGATCAGCATCAAGATATACTGTTTCTGCACCGTCTGAATATTCTACAACATTAGACGATTGCCATGTTTTTTTATCATTTAGAGCATATCTTCCAGTAGGTTTTGCTACTCTTTCATAATTTCCAGTAGGAACAACTTGTTTCCAATTAGGGAACGTCCCTTTCACAGTCTCTTTTTCTACTTCTGCTTTTGCCTCTTCGTTCGACATTCCTCTTTTTTTATTTTCTAAAAATAATTTTTGTTTATTGGCATTATATATATCATCGGCAACTTTTTTATCAATAATCATCATGTGGCTATCTGTCCAAACTCCGGCATCTTGTCCTTCTTTGCTATAGTCAAAAGCCGGTTTTATACCTTTTGTATCTTTAATGGCATTTCTAACTTTTAAATCTTTAAATATTTTTTCCTCAGTTGGATTTTTTATATTTTTATAATCAATACTGCCATGAGAAGTTTTATCCGAATAAGAAAATTTATCTTGTTCAGATTTTTCAGATTGTTGTTTTTTAACTTCTGCCTCTAAATCTGACATGTTTTTATATGATGCTTCTCTTTCTTTATCAGTAATTCTAATCGGCATAATAACAGCTTTTATTTCATCTCCTACTTTGAAAACTGATCCACTCATTGGAATTTTATTTATATATAATTTAGCTTCAGGGAAATATGATTGTATCGTTTTTATGTAATTAGCATCAAAAGTAGCTTTGTTTTCACCGTCTGAATAAGTAACTTTCCCGTTTCCAGTGCCTCCGAATTCATGATATTCTCCGGTAAAACTTGCTTTTTTATCTGAAATATTTTTTTCTGTAGGAACAACTCTCTGCCAATCTACAAATTCATCTTTTTCTGAAAGTTCTTGAATGTTTTTTTTAGCCTGATCTTCAGGCAGTTTACCGGTTGCATTATAATCTTTGACTTGCTGCTGATTATAAAAATAAATCCATTTCCGGCCTTTAGATGGTGACGGATTCGGTATTCTTTTAACATATTTGTGAGTGCCTTGAGCTTTAACAAGTATTGAAAATATTTTATCTTTGAAAGACGCCTTTTTTAGGCTTTTGCTTTCCATCGCCCGTTCAGTTGCTAATTTATAAACAGCTTCCTCAAATTTATCAGTCTCAATGCCGTTCTTTTCAGCAAAATTATGAAGTTTGCTATCTGTAGGATTCGGATTGTCGCATAAGAATTTTAATGCTTTGCGTTCAATTTCAGGACGTTTTTTATCATTCTTCGCATTTTCTTCCATTGCTAATAGCCGTGTATAATAATCTTTTAATCCTGGCTCATCTGCACTGCCTTTAATATGGTTTTCAGCTATGTTTTTATAAATTTCTTTACTGGAAGGCATTTTACCATGCTTTTTAAAGTATGCGCTGATAAAATCAACGGTAGCTTTATGCTCAGATTCGACTTTAGTACCTTCTGATAACTGATCTTGTTTCATGAATTTTTTCTTTGATATTCCGGCCTCGCTCATTGCAATAGCTCTGGCCTGAGCCGGATCTTTCACTTTTGCGCCGGAACCGGAATGCAAAGTGCCACGCTTAAATTCATGCATTACAGCTTCAACTTTATCCTGCGGTGAACCTAATTTTTTTCTTTTCTTTGCTCCTGCGCCTAAAGTATCGGGATGTTGGTATGTGCTGGAAGGTACTGCTTTTTGAAGTTTGCTTAAATCTATATATTGATTGTTATTTAATTTGAACAATAATTTTGACATATTTTATCATCCTATAATAATATGTCACATATAATAGAAATAAAAATAAATTTGTCAAATACAAAAAACCGTCATTAAGACGGTTTTCGTATTTTGAAGATTCTATTTCTGAATATTGCCTTTAGCAATGGTTCATTCTCTGAAAGTAATTTATCGATCAAAGGCATAATGCGTTCTTTAAAAACAGACATTGTTGGATGATTTAAAGACATATCCCATTGAGCAAAATAATCTTCATTATTTGTCTTTATGCACCAATATTGTTCCATAGCCCTGGCAAAACATTCACAAGTTCTATTCTGATATACAGAATTTTGTTCTGTACCCATATTTTTCCTAAATAAATCAGCAATTTCACCTGCAATATGTTTAGGGTTATCCGATACATAATGCCTATCACTTTTCAATCCTAAATAATAATCCATAAAATGTCCCCACTCATGAGCAAGAATAAAACCTGTCCCAGTTGATCCATACTGAGTTCCTACACCAATAGCTTTCATAGAAGGCATGAAAATACCAACGGCTTTTCGCGCGTGCATCGCCTTTTTGCCTGAATGTGATATTTTTAATCCAAAATTTCTTGCCATAGATGATCTATTACCAAAAACTGAAAATAAATCATCCATTGCACTTTTAATTTCAGATATTTCAATTTCATCTATTTCTGCACCATTCTGTCTTTTTACCTTTACGCCATAATCTTTTAATAAATTATCTTTTGTGCCTTTATCGCCATAAGAAGTTTCTCTACCTTTAGCATGTGTATTATAATATTCCTCCAACTGTATTTCCATATCTTCTATTTTTTGTTTTAGATCAGCATGTATTTCCTGATACATATTCCACATTACTTTACTTTTTTCTCTATCATAACGTGGAAAATGTCCGATAAAATCTTGGATATGATCTGCTTGATTAACGGTCATTTTATTATCAGGCGACATCCTTACAGCTTTAGGCTTAATTCTTGAATGTAATCCATATTTAACTTTATATTCAGCAACTTGTTTTTTATAATTAACCTTTGATAATTTCAAAAAATAGTCTTGAGTTGCTGCCAGAACATCCCTGTTGACAATAGCATATAAATCTTCACCTTTACTTCCTTTATCATAATCCCACTGTTTTCCATTTGTCTTGATAATATATTTATCATTATCAAGTTTATACGCAATGACCATGTTATTTGTATATTTAAAATATTCAGGATCGACATTCGGAATATACGAAGGCTTCGGAGTATTTTCAATTTTTTTATCAGAAATTAAATAAATATCTTTTGGCCTTACTTTAGTAAAATCTTGAACAATTATCATCTGACTGTTACCATTTTTAAAGAATGGAATTTCAATATTAGTATATTCTGGCTTAAATTCTATAATAACTGTTTCTATTTCTTCTTTATTTTCAGGCTCAGGAATGCCCATTATTTCACGCTCTTTTTCATATCTTGTTTCAGGTGTCGCCGTATTTATTGCCTTTGATATTTTCGTATCATCTTTTTCCTGTTCAGATGTTTCTTTTTCCGGCATAGACTCAAAGTTATTTTCAACTTGCTCACTCTCAACTTTTGCCTCGATCGGAGCAGTTGCCGGCTGAGATTGCTGACCATAAGTGCTATGAATAAATTTCATAACAGCAAGCTTAACACTTGTTTTCTTTTTAAGTTGCTCAGGCTTTTCTTTTTTTTCTGCTGGCTTTGCTTCGTTTTTTTTTGTATCTTTTTTCTTGCCTGTAAAGAATGAATCCCATTTTGATTTATTTAAAAAATATTCGTTTAAATGCTGACCATAAGACTCTAAAGATATTCCGAATTTATTTTTGATTTTATAATTTGAATAATCACCTGCGACTTTATCCCTGGCCTGTCTTTCATCTTTAAATTTAAAAAAAGATATTATAGAATTAAACATACCTTTGACCTGCATAGGTTTTATATATACTGTCTGCTGAATGCCTTTTTTGTTGACTATAACTTTCTTTATAAGCTTTGCAGTATCTTTTACGGATTTTTCGAGTTCACTATTATAGTCTGTCTCTCTCCCACCTTTAATCATCAATACTGGGTTATTATCCCATTCGTGAGTTACTTTATTATTTACTCTATTTATAATATCATTTTTTTCCTTTTCTGAAAGTTTACCTTGTGAATTATTATCAGGAAGGTCTTTATACATATCATCAAATATATTGCTTTTTCCATCTAGTTTAATTGTATTCATTTTGATATCTCCCCATATTCGATATTAAAATATTTTAATAAAATATCGGACTGTTTAACCATATTCCATAACATTTCCCGATGTTCTTTTTCAGCTTCTTTAATACCTATATTTTTTGTTTGAACTTTTTCCCTGAGTATGTCTATTACTTTATTATTCAAATTAACTATAATATTCATGAATGTAGTATTCTTATTTTTTAATTCATTTTTATGATTTGATTTTTCCCTATGACTTATTTTAAAAAAATATACATTATTTGGAGTTTTTACCCGTAATTCTTTTATTCCAAAACTTAACGCAAGAAAAACATCTTCAACACTAAAAGATTTATCTTCTGGATGTGTATGTGTTAAAATCTCTGAATTTTTTATTTTATTTATTTCATTTTCATCAAAATTTATTTCATCATAATTACCATATTTAGATAATAAAATTTTTCCATCAGTATCAATTACATTTGTAAATTCTTTATCAAAATTATCAATATTAGTCTCTATTTTTTCAGATTTAGATAAAGCCTTTTCCGATGTTTTTTCATTTCCAATTCTTTCTTCAAATCCTACTAAATTAAAATTAAAAATTAAAATTTGACTATCAAAACGCATTTTTAATTTTATTTTCTCATGCTTTGTTTTTTTCTGATCAGATTCTTTATAAATATAATTCCATCCACCACCATCTTTAGGAATCCTACGAATATATTTTGTTACCCTTGCTTTTTCCATATTCTCCGGCTCGATAAATCCATATTGCTCATGATAATATTTAGGATTCTTTTTAAGTCTTGCTATTGCTATTTGTGCAGCAAGTTTTACATCGTCTGTTTTCTGAAGTTCACGTTCGATTGCAAACCTGAGTAGTCGCGGTGAATAATTGTCAAATTTCATAATGTTTTATCCTTTAAATGGTTCGTTAAGATTACCGCTTTCAAGCCACGTTCTTATTTTTTTTGTATTACTTTGCACTATCGATCCGATCCGGGATTCCCAGCCTTTTTGATAATTTGATAAGTATAATTCTCTTGCCTCGTCTATGTCATTGCAACCGAGAATAATTTTATGCTCATCGAACATCCCATCCGCTTTATTTTGATTTATAATAAATGCCAGACTTTTATTATAAGCGGGGCCTATAAATACATCAACTTTATCGCCGTCAGCACCTTCGCTGGCTATTGCAATATAACCATAATAAGCATTCATTTTATTTATCCATTTACGTCCGGATTCATCAAATCCAAAACGAATAGATCCTTTGGTATTTTCAATCTTGATAGGAATTTTTTTGAATATAATATCGCCTTTCTGATAATTACCAGATTCTTTTTGCTTTTCAGTAGGATTCAAATTAACTTCGATATCCATAAACTGTTCTTTCACATCTTTAGCATCTTCGGCCCCATAGACAGCTTTATATATTTTATCAAAAATATACTCTATGCTTTCGCTGATATTTATAGCTGTGCCTCCGGCATCCGCCCAAAGATTCAGGTTATACTCCATGTCGTCAATCAATACACTTGAATCATCTACAACAAATTCAGATTTATTATCCGAAAATATAACAGTCGAATCAGCCCCGAATGCTTCAATAGTCCATTCGATTTTATCCATTTTACATTCAGACATTCCAACCATAGGAGTTGTAAGAAAAATAACCTCAAATTCTTCCCTTAATTTTTCAACAATTTCACGGCCTTTTTCGATAACAGGTAAATCCCTGAAAAAATGGGCATCCTGAGATACTATTTGCTGCACTGTAAAGGAATCGTCTTTATATGCATCACGATCAAATTTTGTTTTATACATTGATACAAAATCAGCAACCACACCGTCAAGGTCAACGTATATTATCGGTTTTTCTGAACTTATAACTAAACTTTGAGCAGGTATATCAAGATATATTTTCCCATTTTTAATTGGTATTGCCCTGCTCTTGTCATCCGGCTTTGTCCATGTAACACCGCGCTCATAACGTTCTATATTGTATAAAATTTCTTCAGGTATCTCAATCGATCTGATTTCTTCCTGTAGACCAGCTTTTCTGAGCAACATACCGGTTTTAGCATCTTTTTTAGGATTAAAATATTCAATGACTTTTGCTTTATGCAGATTCCAGATATCAGAGGCCATGCGGTTATTTTTTATCCGGTCAATAGCTTTGAGCAATAATTCAAGACCTTTAGGCTCTTCAAATTGCAATATATTATAGAAAGATTTATTGATCAGGATTGATTTAACATACCATTTATATATAGTACAGAATACCTCTTCAGCGGTTTCCCTTTCCCATTTATATTCATAAATGGCAGATTCCGGCAATATCTTAAACAGCTGCGTAAACGCTTTCTTTTCATCATAATTTATGCAATCTCTCCAGAATAAATGGCCGATCTCATGAATTATATTATCGATATAATTTTCTTTGTCATAAATATTGATATTTACACCGGCCAGGGATGATACGATATGCTTGTCTTTTAATTCTTTAGTATGAGGCAGGAAATTTATAACAGCTGAATGAGGCGGTAAATATATCTCACCAACTTTTAATTGACCTAATACTGCATCAAAATAATTATAATCAAAATCCGGCCATTCTTTCCGGCCATCTATAAAGAATAAATCCCGTTCATCCTGTTGCTCCGGATATGAAATTTGTACCGGAAGTCTTTCATTTAAAAGACTATCAACAATAATAGCCTTGACCATACGGTCTATTTTAATCGTTTCATTTTTGCAATCAATAAAACTATTGCCTTTATCGTATCCGATTAGAATATGATCTTTTATTATAACCGGATTTTTATTTGATATCGCTTTTTTTAATTCTATGCTGTCATAAATTCCAAAACTTAAATTATATTCCGATTCTAAATTTTTTTTTATGCTTTCAATATTTTCAAGATTTATATTTTTTTTTGTTAAATCTAAAATTTGTTCACGTTTCATTTTTTTATTCCTGATTTTATTTTTTTTTCTATTTTAGGAATAAATTTTTTTTTGTCAAATTTTATTTTATCCTACTGAATATTCTTTTACAATTTCCTGACAATAGGCTGATATGATCTTTGATATTTGCTCATTTACATGATTTAAGACTTTTGGATATACTGGTTCAGCTGGGATATCCGGATATTGCCACCCTTTTGAATTTTCAGATACACGTCTAAAAATACCATATTGTGAATGGAATTGCCGGTTTGTATATCTTGATAATCCGGCGATTGACAACTCTTTACCTCTTACAGATATCGTGCCTGACTGCAATTTCCCGCCGGATTGAACAATTTTATACATTTCAGATGTCATTTCACGTCCCCCAAACTTAGAAGCCATATTTCCCGCACTGGCTTTGGCAGGAGTGCGTACCGCAAATGGCACTGTTATATATTTAATCCCATCTTTACCCTCTTTTACCTTTTCACTTGCTAATAATGCATTCTTTATAGACCAACTTTTTACACCTTTTTCCATCATCATTGCGAACATAAATAAAGGTTTCCGGCTGACTTTATCTGTCATTTTTTCATCTATATATATTTCAACTTCATTAATACCAGTCTTATATTTTATAGCTTGAGCATATTTAGTACCCCAACCACCGGCATCCACCGCTTCCGATTGCCAATATTCAGATATATCCTGACCTATAAACTGCAAAACATCAGGGAATGTCTCATTGATCTTATTGACTATATCATTAAAGATATCTTCAGGTGCGTTTAAAGCGGCATCCTGCAATGCACCTAAAACAGAATTTACAACCATATCTTCATCAATATTAAATATCATCTTTCGGCCTCGCCGAATATTTTATCATACCGTGTTGAATTCGTGGCTACCGGTATCGGCTTTGACGGATTTTTGTCCCATTCCATTTTTTTATGTGCATATTCCTGCGGTGATACTCTTTCATAAACATTGCCTTGATATCTCACTAAATCGGACCCTATAAATGTCGGTTTTCGATATTCCTGCTCTTTTTTCGATCTTTCAGCATATTCTTTCATGGGCGGAATATATTTTTTCTTTTCCCTGCGTTTCTGTACGGTATCAGTTTTCGGATTATAATATTCATCCTTCAGGTCAATAGGCTGAAAAGTCGCTACATTATGAGGATGCCCTGGCACAGAAATAAGCCAATTCTGTTTTTTTAGCCCTATGTTATTTTTCCCTATCCATATTGCAATATCGGTATTCGGATCCTTAATTCCCATGCCCGATAATCTCTCCTGAGTTTTATCGGCCACAATCTCAGTCGGGACCAATCTGACAATCGTTCCCCGAACACTCATACACCAATCGCATGTCCCACCTGTCCGGACAAAATATTGAGCTTTTTCAGGATCTTCCAGCGATTCATAAGCTTCGTTTTCATATTCTGATAATTTGCCGGCCTCGAATATTGCAGCAGTCTCATAAGAAGCTACACGATTCCAGTCTCTTTTCATGCTTTGAGCAGAATATTTATTTACCAATTCTTCATTTTTTTCGACATTCCAATATAAATCAGACGCTATTTCTATATTACTTTTTCCGGATTCCAGACCTTTATGGATTTGCTGTCTTATGGCTTCTTTTACATCATTTCCGGTCTGAGAAACATACATCGCGGTATTTGAGAAAAGTTTATTGAAGTTTTTCTTATCATTTTTGTTATATTTTTTGAATGCATCAGAAATATTTGACGGCATTTTCCCGCCATACTGATCAGTTATTATTTGATAAAGGCTTTTATTCTGATAAGGTTTATTCTTTTTCTTAAATTTTGCAGTTTCTTTTCCGGAAAGATACAACTTTGTCGTTACATCTCCTGTTATCTGATCAGCGGTATTCTGCCAGTATTTATCTAAAGATTCCGATATTATATTCCATTCCTTCGATGTAATAGGCTTTTCTTTGCTGAATATTCTTTTCTTTTTAAGTCTAAATTTAGGAATTTTATATTTAAAAATAGACTTAAATCTGTCTAAAATATCATTGATTTTAGCCTTTCTTAATAAATCAGGTTTATTTTCAGCTATTGCATACGCATCTTTTTCGCTTAATCCTAAAGCAACAGAGAATCCAACATATATTTCATTAATAATTGCATGAATATAAGCCTCCCAGAATTCCTGAATTTCTCTAATATATTTAATTGGCTGAACTTCTTTTTCTTCCATAAATCAGAATATAAAATAAAAAAAATTTTTGTCAATTTGATTTTTTTATTGACAAGATAATATAATTTTAGATATAAATAATCAGACATAATCAAAAGAATCCTCCAATTGGATTATTCCTCTGTTAATATTTTTCAAAGAGGAATAATCCTCGAAAAAATTATGAGAAGTTATAAAGGCGGTTGGATACTCAGTGTGGTTCGACTCCACATTACGCCGAATGCCGAAAGGCTAAATGCGAAATAGGGTAAGGCTATTTTATATTCAGTCAGTTTGACGAATATGATAATTCGCACTTAAATATCCTCTGATTTTTTGAATAAGATCAGAGGATATTTTAAAAAGGAAATTATGAAATTACAAAAAATATTAAAAAAATATGGTAAAACAACCGTAGAATTTATGCCATTAAAAGAAAAAACTTATATAAGAAAATCTAATAAAAATAAAAAAACAAAACGTCCTATGTAATAATGTTTCTCCTGTGAGTAAAATCTAAAAACCCCTTGCCTAATTGCAAGGGGTTTCTTTTTTATCATTTATAAAAAATACTGTTCGATGACTGAACTCATGTTGTTTCCCGCTGTTCCATTGACTAACTGGCCTGTAATATCCAACAACACGAGAATAAACTTCGCATGGAACTTGTTTATCCATTTATCAATCCTCCTTATTATAATAAAATCCATAATAAAGATAAAGATAAATATGTCAATTATAAACCTAACTCATCTTTATGCTCCCGCGCATATTTTAACTGTTGTAATGTATATGTATATAGTTCTAATCTCTTATTATACATATTTATTAAATCATCAAGTATACGTTCGTTATTAAATGCTGCATATAAACCTTCAATTATTGCTTCATCAACATTAACACTGCCCGAACTTGCTATAGCATCTATTTGATCTGATAATGTTTTAAGAGTATCTGAATCAGCCCCAGTACGTGCTACCTGAGTTGAACCCGTATCTGCTGAAGCAAGCGGGAATGCTGTACTCTCATCAAATTTCGCTGCGGTAATGCCACCATCAACAATATTCATCTCATCCCCGGCAACAGCCCTGCTTGATATTGTAGCGTCAAGATTGTCAAGTCTCGTATCTCCAATGTCACTAAACGAACTTCCGTCTTCAGAGTCAAGCATCGGATTAGTCGGTATTGCCGCCACTCCTGATTTTATCAATGCTATATCTGCACCATTAAATGCTGTTTGATCTGCAATTATTCTATCTAAAGCAAATCTTGTAGTTTGTGTCTTTGTTATAAGATTCTCTGCGTCACCTGAATAAGAGATGTTACCGCACAAGAACATTGTGCCACCAGTACAGCTTGAATCTATTAAAATTCGTCCTCGGCCAGCAAAATATAATACATTGCCAGCGACCATATTCTTAATTTCTACTGAGCAATCGGCATTAACTATACCAAATTGGCTATCGCCTGTACTGTTATAATCTATATCGATATAATCATCATATTGACATAATGTAGCGGGATTTCTAAAAATACATACTGCGCCGGATGCAAGAACTAGCGGACCTCTTAACGTACAACGCTCTCCAAAGCAACTATCTAATATTACCGACCAGAATGAACAATTTTCAAAGACAACATTACTTGCGGCTGTAAAAGATGTTTGAGCTGAAGTTCCTAATAATGCACCGTTAATATATGAAAGATTTAAAGAATATCCTGCCGGATCTAAATACCATAAATCCCCTCGCATAGAATATCTTTCTCTATCTGCGATTAATGTTATTTCAGAGCCAGAAACCATTTCAAATCTTCTCATGTGCATAGAAGCGGCTATTGTAACGGCCTCTAAAAATGTTTTTGATGGCCTGTCGGCAACACCATGAATAAAATTAGTTGTACCTGTATATCCATCTATTGTATCTACCCAAACAGCACCAAGAGCATATCCTACTGTTCTGCTTGTCATTGATTTTGCAACTATTAACTGATCTATGTACAATGTAGCAGTTGTAAGAGCAACAGCATTTACAAATCTTATTCTGACTTTCCCGACATTATCTTCAGTCCCAGTATATTTAGCTACAAGCGCAGGGGACAGATTAGTGTCTACTGTCGTATTAACGCCAGCAAGAGTATGGAATAATACCCACGCTGAATTTACCCAGTCATAAACCTGAATATAAACAGAATCATTAGAACTATTTATTCTCCCTTTAAATACAAATGCGGATGCGACTTCGTCACCTCTTAAAATATACTCATAATATAAATCTAATACTCCTCCAACATCAGTGTGTACATGATATACGCCATTAGGTGAATCTGTATTGACATAAGTACCAGAAGTTTGAGTTCCCGTTGTAAGAGTATAAGAAGATGCAGCATCATAAGCTGGTGAACCTGTTATCTGAATATTTTGAACATAGCTTAATATAGAGTCTATTTCATCATCTTTATCAGTTTTAACTGAACTTCCCATGATGTTATCATCTGGTAGTTTAGCGTACATTTCTTTAACACCAGTTTCGCGGATATAAGTTTGAAAAAATAACCCAGTAGCAGGAGCAATAGCGTAAGTAATGCCATCTATAGCAATAGATATATTCGTAAAATATATTTGCAAAGAATCTCCTTCGCTATAATTTGCAGAAGTAATTAAAAATGATGGAATATAGATAGACCCTTCTGTCTCTGAGCTTGCACCAGATACAACTAAACTCCATGATGTCCCACCTTTTGCTTTACGATATATATAATAAGACCCCGATGTTATTTCAGCCGTAGTGGGCAATGCACCTCTATTTGTTATAAAAGAAAGACCTAATCTATTTGTTACAGTATTCGCTAAATCTAGAACTGGTATTTGTGGAATTACTGATATTACATATCTCTTAACATAAGTGTCAAGATCAAGTCCGCCAGCATCACTTATCGGTAATCCTCCTGCTGCGTCCGCCGCCGCTGCCGGAAGTGCTGTTAATCCTAATCTTATGGTATCTTCAGGGTCATAATTTACAAGCTGTATTTCTGCACCTATAATAATCATTCCTGTAGCAGTTCCGCCAAACATAACGGAATCAGCACCTGTTGCAAAAGCTGCATCCGGAGAATCGAGTCTAAAATATCCATTGCCGATATGTATGACACCGCCGTCAGCATGAGCGGAATCTACTGCTGCCAGCGTGACTTCTGTTATTGATACAACTGCGCCACCATTTCGTCTATACCAAAGGTCTATGCCAGGAGTGTCATAAGCGATTCCGGTTTCAGGAGTGCCGTCTGTTGAGTCTATAGCTCTTAATATTATTGATCTATCAGTTGAACCTTTTTTAATTTTTCTCATAATAAAATACCGCCATTGAATTGATCTAACATCAACATTTTTTTAGGAACAGATGAACCGCCGCCCGCTTCTGTCTGTGCCGTATCCCACACAATCGTATATCCTGCAAGGGCAACGTCATCTCCAGCAATAGGAACTCTACCTAAGTCCCATACAGTAATGTCTGACCAATTGCCAGATTTGGTTGCTGTAATCGTTGCCATTAGTTAAGTGCCTTTGTTAATAATTCTGTAATTTCATTTCTTTCATTTTCTTGCTTTGCTATTTTTTCAGCTTTTTCTATTCTTTTACGCTCAAGCCATTCATCCCGATATTGCGTGATATAATCAGAGAATGTTTGCTGTGAATCTTTTTTTTCATTAACTTTAGCCGATATAGAAAAGCTGCCATGTTCAGCATCGTTCCATGTGGCTATTGCTGTATAATTTCCGTCTGTTGATTTTTCTTTTTCAATAATTTTTATGTCCCACATAATTTCACCTTATAATATTTTTATTGCCATTCTGTTCTATCAAAAAGCATATATGAAAAAAATTTTAATTCTGATTTTTTAGCAATTTCAAGAAATACGTTTAAAGATTCCGGATCTTGATGAACTTGGCATCCTTCACTATATGGGCCTATATGATCCGACCCATGTATTGAAGCCCTATGCATATTTAATCCAAACCAGCCTTTTAATATTTTTTCATTATTATCCTGTTCCCCATCTCTATCACTATCTCGCCATATTGTAACATGACCGCCTACTTGTATAAAAGCTTCATGCGCAAAAATAGGATTATGCTTGCCATGAATACCTATCGCCCAAATTCCTTGATGATATCCTAAACATAAATGTGCTGCGCCTTTTGTACTTTCTGTTGTAGATTTCCAGCCAGGATCTGTTGTGCCTTGATATATTTTAATAGTATTATTAGTAGCAATCCCTAGAAAATCATTAAAATCATCATGCTTCTGGTTTTCTGAATATCTTACTCCAAACAAATTGACCGGTTCCCATATAATACCACGTCTTACATATTGTCGTTTTAATTCAGGCACTGTTATCATATTTGTTTACCAGAATTTAATTTTTGCTATTATAAATGCAATAACAACAAGACCAGCCAGCCAAACAATTTTATTCGATAAAATCCCTTGCCCTGCGTCTTTTGATAGTTTTTTATTCTCTTTATTTAAATTCTTATTAGTAACTTCAATCTTTTTATCATCTTTTAATTTTGCTATTGCTGTTTTTACAATCTGCTTTTGTTCAGGTGTAATATTCTTGCTATCAGCAACTGCCTTTAATCCTTTAATAGTCTCATTCGTAACATTATTTGTATCCTTAACCTGAACATACCCTCCGCATCCGATTATGAATATAAAAAGTATAAATGTTATTATACGTTTCATTTAACTATCCATTTTACTAAAGAATCTATTGTTGATAAAATCTGCGGCCTGACAAGTATGACAATAAGAATTATAACCAATATCAGAAGCATTTCTTTCGTTTTGAAAAAAAATAAAAATGCTAATAAACTAAATGGATTTTTAATATCTTTAATCGCCTGTAAAAGTGTTTTGTCTTTATGCTCTGATAATTTTTTTTTACCCATTATTTACCTCTTCTTTTATTATTCTTTATGCTTTTAAAATTTTTACATTGTTTGTTGTAGAGACAGGTCATCGTATTATGTTCTCCCTGCAATACACTTAGCTGTTCTGATTTTGTATTATATTTTGTGTATAAATCGTTTATAGATTTTTCAGTTCTTATTTGGAATCTTTCCGATTCTTTTTCTTTATGCTTTCGGCTAACTACACCAAAAATAAAATAAAGCAAATAAGAGAAACCACCCAGCAGTATACAGACAGCTTTGACCAAACTGACTCCTGATAGTACGCTTTCAACTCCGACCAACTGTATCGTATTCTGCATTCCAACCCTCTCATAATAGTAACCCTCTCTTACTTTTTTTATTATTCATTTAAGATCGGTTATGAAACCGTTCCGAACCATACTGTTTGTACTTTCTGAACTGTTGGTGAAGTGCTTCCCTGCTCAACAATTATGCGTCCTACTAAAACAGCGCATTCTTTAATAATATCCGGAATGGCCGGCATCTCACTTTCTTTAGCTGCCGCCAAGCTCGCAAATTTATTCGATAATACGCTGAATACCATTTTATTTGTTTCATCAAGTAGTCGGAACATATAATTTATGACGAATTCACCGCCACCTAAAGTCCCTAACCCTGATCCGTCTGTCTGATATTGAGTATTGTTAATCGTTGTTTTTGACGCTTTTACCCATGTTTCGGTGTTATCAAGTGAATACTGATAAAAATCATCTCCAGCTGAAGTATCAACTGCCAAACATGAAAATTCTTCTATTCCGCGTTTTGCCGTCAATGCTGATAATGCAACATAATTTGAAGATGTCTCAAGAGTAAATGTACTGAGAATTCTTGTTGCCAAATCATTCTGCGATGTTTTTTCCGGTAATCCATATCCATACTGGCCGTAAGGAATTACATATAGCGTATTGCTATAGTCGATTATCAACGCAACTGGTATAATGCTTGAATAATCAATACTTGCATCAGTCCCGTATATAATCCATTCCGGTGAACCTGCATTATATCTTATGCATAAATAATTCAACCCTTCTGAAAGACTGAGATTAGATTCTTCAATGAAATATTTTCCAAAAAATCCATCTGCGCCGGCTTCAGAATATAAAAACGCATAGCATTCAGGGGCCACATAATAAGTATCAGTCAAACTTGTCGGCAATGTCGGAAAATCGCCTGATATACCAGCATATCTTGAAACGTCCATATAAGAAGATACTGAGCTTCTGAGATACGCATAACTGTCAATATCAAGATCAGTTATGACTTCTGTTATATCTTTGCAGTAAACAAGCTCAGTCGGCAAATCCAAAAGTTCCTCAAGATTTTCTAAAGCCCAGTCTTGCAAAATATCATTTACATCGTCCAGCGTATCAACTGCAACCAGAATATCATAAACTTCGCTTTCATGTTCAACCTGACAAACTCTTAAATTTTTTGGATTCGTTGCCATTTTATCTGCTCCTGTTTATTTTAAATTAGTCTCACTGCTTTTTCTAAATCTTTCATAGCCTCATCAGCCATGTCTGCATATTCGTCATCACCCTCTTCAGGTATTTCTTCGCCACCCATCCCTTCCTGCTGTTGTGATGCCATATCTGTGGCCTGTTTCGATTGTATAAATACTGAATTTAATATTATTTTACCTTGACCATTTGGCAATGGCGGTAAATCCATAGTTTTACGTACTTCATCAACTGTCATAACATACTGAACATTCTTTGACCTGAGATCCGCCTCAAATCCTTTATCCTGAGTTGATAGACCATTAAATACAAATTTCCAATTTTTAGCGAATGGGAACCCACTCTTTGCAAGGAATTTATTAACTATATATGAAAAACTACCAAGATCATTTCTCAGACCTCTATTTTTTGAAAATTGTTGTTTTGCATCCTGATTTTCGGATATTACATTTTGTGCTTGATTTAATCTAAGACCTATTTCAGCAGCATCAACTCCGCATACTGCGCATGTTAAGGCACCTGTAAATTCAAGATATTGTTGATATTCCATTTCTCGATTAGAATTCATTAAATTCAAAACTTTAGCATCTGAATTTAGAAGTGGAATATTCCATTGGCCATCCATTGCCATAAAATTCGCAGCCCATTCATCCTGTGCATCTTCTAACTGAGATTGAGTATACCCTGATTCTTTACCCATCGCAATTGCTATTTTAGGTATAGCACCTTTTGATAGGCCGTTTGCATTATAAGTTAAAGCATTGATAAAAGATACAATAGCCATATTTGCCTTTTCAACTTTTGAAAGACCCTGCTTAAAAAAACGGATATCAGTTAACTCATCACCAAGATCATAGACTATATCATTTTCTTCAAAAGCAGCAACTATCCCACCTCCAGACATACCGAATATCAATTCCTGAATATATGCAATCTTGTCCAAAGGCGGGATGTTTTGCATTTTAGCTTTTTTAATTTCTTCAGAAAGCCGGTTAAATCCGGAATTGATTCCAACACCTATTTGAGATGTCGATCCATAAAAACCTCCAGGCAATACTGGGAATATCGTAGCTCCATCTAATGCCCACAAAGCAATTGCGGCGCCCTTCTTATCCCGTTCAATTTCCCATGTAATTTTATCAATCAAATATCTATCTCTGATAAATTTTGTTATCATAGTTTTAAAATCATTTGAACGCTGTTCAGGATTTTCATAATCATCCCGATTCATTGCAAAAAGGAAAGTTTCAAGAAAATGTTTTTCTTGTTTTAATTGAGCATTTAAAGTCTGATCTTTATCTTTTAATATACATTCCCATCCGGGAACATCTTTATCATGTGAAATATGAGAAAATTCAATAGATTGTTGTATTCGTAAGGTTATAATTGCACCTACTATCGGATTGCGTACTTCAATAAGTCGTAATAAGTTGTCAGGAATTTTGTTGCGCGGATAGATTATATTATTAAAAGCCGTGTTGTTAAGCCAATCATATTGAGATCCTTTAGGCACTGATTTAATCAGCTTTTTATCAACACGGCGGATAAGACTTAAAGCATCTTTTGCGGCTTTCTCATAATTAAGAATCTGTTCCTGCTTTTGAACTGTCATCTTTGCCTACTGATTTCTTTTTATCAGCCGTCTTATCAGTAGACTTTTTATTGGCTTTATCACCGGGTTTACCGGGTTCATCATTATCTCCAGCTGCTTCTTTAATTTTGGTCTGAATCTGAATAGTCTCAGCTGGTATTGATATAATGTTATTATTTTTATCAATATATACAAAATCGTCAAGTTTATTTTGACTTACTGCCAGCATATTCCACAAAAAAGACACAATTTTAGCAGTTTCTCTGCTAATTTTTAATTTTCCTTTGCCAGATGCTATGCTTCGATCATTTTCAATATCATAAGCAGCATTAAAAGCTTCTTCAAATTTCATTTTAATCTCCTTTGTAATTATTTTTTATTTAATAAAACCACAAGCGCGGCATTGGTATGTTTTATTTTTTACAACTGTTTTAAATTTATGTTTTCCACATTTATCACAAGCATAATTCCTTTTACTGAAATACTTTTTTAATTTCATTTCTGGCCTTCCTTATAATCTGGATTTTTTACATAAGCATTTATGCCTATTTTTATATCTCTGTTATCAGGGACAGGAATGTTACCCGAAGTAGTTGCTATGGATATAGTTTTACCACTTGAACTAGGCCCGAATCTTTTTGATAAATCAATCTTAACGGTAAGAATATTTTTATCAACGGACATCTCAATATTTTGCATACTATCCTCCGATTATTTTTTTTATTTTTTCGTCTATATAATAAACATTTATTTTTTTTAAGAACAAAAAAAGAAGAAACAGGCAAATAGGAATTGCAAAAATGCATAGGCAAACCATAAATATATACTCCTAATTTATTATTCTATCATTTTCAATCTTTAAATTGCCTTGTGTATCGGTAGTAATATTTAATTGAGTTTCTAAAAGCTCAATATATTTATCTTTCTTTTTAAACAAATTCTGATATTCTGAAATAATAGTCTGCTGCCTTCTGCAAATCAAACATACTATAACTAATCCAATCGCAAAAAATAACGCAACAATTAATTCATCTGACATTATGACCTCACCGGATTTCTTAAAGCAATATCATAATTCTTTTGTTTAATAGATTCATAAACAATAATATCATTTACTTGCAATAAATGCGATCTTTCAAAAAAAGTATCAAAAAAAGGTATAAAATTCATATCCTTAATGATCTCAAGTAAAGCCTTGCCTTTGACCGGAATAACATTCGGATTATTGTCAAATCCTAAACGCTTCAATTCCTTTCTCTGAATTTCAAAAGGCAAATTTATCAATTTATTGTATTCTTTTTGCTCTTTAGCCGGAAGTTCGCGCTTTCCACCGGCATAAGCTATGTAATAAGTCTGATCAAAATAAATTACATGATGTCCTATTTTTTCAAACATTCACTATCCTCGCATTCAATAATTTCACACTTGCCTTCATGTAAATCTATGACCAATTCAGCACACCCTATACATTTTTGATGATTTAATAATTCTTTTTTTACTTTAGGGCATTCTGTAATTAAATTAGGGCATTCATCTAAAATGTCGGTGCAGTAATTTATTTTTTTTATAAATCCTGCTATGCCGAATGCATCTTGATATGTATCATCCTGACTCGTAATTGTATGCTGGTCGCAATCAACACAAAAGGGGTGTACGTTATTATTTTCAAATATAATTTTATTACGCATAGTTATATAAATATATTATCTTATGTTTTGTCAACTTTTTTTTCTTCACGTTGCTTCTTAACTTGAGCTTTTAATATTTCTCTTTTCTTTTTACGCTCTTCTTTTAATTTATCAATTAACTGTTTTTTATGATCTGTGATGCTACCCGAAAGAGTAGACGGTTTTCCTTGCAATCTTGATAATTGCTCCAGCGCGTAAAAATGTGCTTTTATAGAATTATGAACAATCAATCCCCCATTGACAGAAAAATTATTATATCGATCAACATGAAGATTATATGTCATCTCTTCTTGATCTTCAATTTTAATGCTTTTAATTTTTATCTCGGTTGGAATATCCAAATGTTGCTCTACATGAGTTTGAGCATGTTTGAATATTTTGGAATTTATTTGAAATAAAAATTTTACCACAGACAATACAATTTTTTTCAATATCATCTAATCCTGATTCTCTTCTATCTTTTGCCCTACATTTATTAGAGCATAAATTACGTTTTCTTTTTTTATAACCTGTAAATGTCTTACCACATATATCACAAATGACAATAGAAATTTCGCGTTTTGCATGAGATTTTTGACCATTTTTTTGTCGTTCTTTATATGTTTTTTTAAGCCATATTTTATAATCATCACTGCTATGCCATTTAGATAAAGCTTTTTGCGCTTTTTTAATATTTTTTAAATTCCAGTTTTTACCATAAAGTAATTTTCTTTTTTCTTCATGTATATTATGATGTTCTTTTGAAGATATACATGCTAAATTTGAAATATCATTATTTTCTTTATTAAAATCTATATGATGTATTTCATATCCTTCAGAACGTATATTACCATAAAATTCATAAACTGATAAATGCAAACTTTTTCTTGGGATATCAACTGTCCAGTAATAACCAGTTCGTTTATCCTTACGAAATTTCTGATTATTAAATTCTATAAAATTTTCATCAATTTTTATTATATCCATAATTTCTTATACTATAAGCTTAATTGTATGTCAACGATAAAATCAGAATCTTTTAAATTTATTGCTTCTACCCATCCTCTTGTTGTTAAAATTAAATGATCCTCAGAACATCGTATTTTTCTATTATCAATAGTTTCAATAGTTATTATCCTTTTTTTTCTAACTTCTTTAACTGAATGAAAAAAAGATGTCACAATTTTATTCATATTTATATCAACACATTTTAAGAATCCTGATTTACCAATTAAATCTTTAATTTTAAAATTTCCTTCCAATGTATTTATAACAGTATCACCAACTAAACAGTCATCAAATAATTCAACTGGTTTTTCATCTTTATCGATATTCCCGTTTTTATCTGTTCTGACATGATAAGCCTGAACTTCCTGCAAAGTACGCGGACATTTATCCGGGTCTATGTACCATTTTTGAGAACGTAAAAAGTCAACACCTCTGCGAACACTACCGGGGCCTTTAATTGCTCCGATTGCACCATATCCGTGTTGCATCCATTCTTTAATTTTTGCGGGTTCTGCGCTATCACAAACTACATGTTCACCTAAATGCAATACATCATATTCTTTATTTGTTTCAATAATTTCCATATTAGTTTTTTCAAAAGCGCATAATTCATTAAAAGTATACATAGCTCCGTCTTTAAATCCTATTTTAACAATAACTTGAGGATGATCATATCCAAAATCCTGCCCAGCATAAACTGCATCAAAATCATCTTCCCGATACGGACATTTTAAAGCAACCCAATGTTTGAATATTAAATTGCCATAGCTTCCCCACTCTCCCAAACAGTATACTTTATAAAATTCATAGTCAATGTCTTTGTATCCTTCCAATACGGCCTTATAGTCAACATCAATAAACTGATTATCTTTATATGTAGTCTTCAGGATGAAAACTTTATATCGTTTCTGATAATTCATTAAATTAAAAAATTCTTTTTTAATCCAATGCTGGTCATTGATAGGATTAAGCAATAAAGTAATCTGGAAAGGTACTCTGGCCCGACCTCTTAATCTGACATTTAACTGATCAAAATCTTTTTGAGAAATTTCACTTGCCTCTTCAACAATAATATCTGTCAAGACACCGGTAGGGAAGGTTATAGATTTTATTTTTTCAATATCATCTAAACCTTTAAATACTACCATGTTTCCATTATGCTTACAGGTAATAGATAAATCGCTTTTATTTACTTTAAATAAATGCGATACGTTCATATTCTTAACATCTTGATCGACATTAAGAGCAAGATTAGACATAAGTTGAATAAAAAGAGAAAAGGTACTGGTTTTATTTGTAGCTGCAACTTTTCTACAAACTAAATAATTATGACCAGGTTCAGTTAATAATTTATAAATGCATTCCTGAAACGCTTCAACTGATTTACCGGAACCTGCCCCACCGTATGATATTCTAATACGACTTCTATCGTCAAAAAAATCCCAAAAAGCTTCATTTATTAATTCATAAAAATTGCTAAAATCTATTTTACCTTGAGCCATAAATTAAATAGACCCAAAATTAAAACTAGTCGTCCCAAGATCATTTTGTATAATATAAGATTGCCTCTGTTCAGCATCTTTAAAAGAATATTCTTTAACAAAGTTTATAGCTTTTATTATATTATCAAGCTTTTCCTCATTTACTTTCATACGCATATTCAGATCAGAAATTTTATTATTAAGCATAATTCCTATAATATCTTTATCCGGCTTTTTTAAAATTCTTCTTTGTAAAGTTTCTATTTTACTTCTTTGAGATAAAAGTTTACTGTTATCCACTTCAATTGTTTTTTTATTATTAAATTCAAGATCGGTTAAAAAAGCTTTAACACTATTCGGATTCTGCATAATCATCTGTTCAACTATAGAGGCAACAACTTGAGCAATCTGAGACTGTTTATTGTCAACATGGTCATCACACTGGCCTGTTCGGTCAAACTTGTCACGTAAATCCTGATTTTTAAGCAAAGCATAAGCTTTGTTTATTTCCTGCATCTTAATTTGATCCCCGCCTTTATCCGGATGATTCTTTTTAGCTGCTTTTTTAAAAGCTTTTTTAATATCTTCAGGAGTTGCTTCTTTGTTGACATTCAAAATCTCGTATGGATTATTCATTATCCTGTTCCTTTTGCTTTTCTGGTCTTTTGGCAGGTATAACAGTCACATCAAAAGATATTTCAGATTTAGTATCTAAAATTTTTTGAATTTTAGCCCGCATTTCAAGAGCTTGTAATTTTGGTGCTAACTTTATCCGATATTTTTTATTCACACCAAATTTAGTTTCAACTTCGGTATGTTCAATTTCCTGAATCGCAGCGCGTGCCTCTGGCGGAAGGGCTTTCAAATCATTAACAATTAAATCGCCAGTTGTAATATCAACGATATCAGACAAGTCAACAGAACCCAGACCTTTAATCAGCTGATATGTAATAGATTTTTCAGTTTCAGAATCTTTCTCTTTCCATAATTGAGAATAGCGTTCATCAATAGCCGCCTTTACCTTGACATTCCTTAACAGACGAGAAGATGAAGTACATGCAGAATTGTAATTAGTACATTCAGGATGCACTATCTGCCATGTTTTTGCGCCATTGCCGAAATTAGCAATATAATTAACAACAAATTCCTGATGTTTAACGCATAAAGCATCGAAAGCCGATTTTATTTTTTTATCTTGTTTCGGTTTATTTTTTGATTTCGATTTTGATTTCCGGAATTTCTTTTGCTTCTGTGGTCTTTCCGCTTTTATGATGTCCATTTTTAAAATCGCTCCATTTTATTTTATATAAATTTTCTATAACATAAATAACATCTTTAGGTAATTCAATTTTATTTGCAATATTGAAAGCTACTAAAGATGTTATCAATCGATCTTTAATTTTATTTAAAGCTTTAAGTTTTTCATTTTCATCATGCAATAATGCTAATTTCGTTTTTTTTACCATTGAATTTTAATCTCCGTTCGTGGAATTTTTGAGTATACCTTTTCTATCCATCCGCAGTATACTTGGCAATCATCATAGTATACAATTTTAGATAAAGAATCCAATACAAATTTATCAAGGTTATCCCTATCTTTTTTTAATACATAAGGATCACCTTCAGATATATTTGTTTTATTAATCTCAAAGAAAAATGAAATATCGCATTGTATCGGTTTTTTAGCCGGAATGATTTCCCACTTTTCAGGCAATTGATTTTTAATAATCCGTTTGAATATATTCATTTCTGTAGATTGAGGATTATACCAATTACCATAGGCTCCTTTACGTGAACGTTGTTTTGGAATAGGATTTCCCTGTACAATAAAACTTATTGAATTATCAAATTGCATAATATACCTTTTGTGGTTTTTTAAATGAAGTTTTAATTTCCATTTTAATTTTATTGTCAGTCATTAGTTGAGAAAGAATATTTTCACGTTCAATAGTTGTAATAAAACGTGTTTTATGTATGATTGCTGAATGGCTAATTGTTTTTGCTTGCAGAATAATGTCATGAATTTTATTATATAATTCTTCAGTCCGTTTCTGCATAGCTTCAAAAGTTGATTCATATTGTAAAATAGATTCTTTATAAATTTTAAAAAATGTAAAATGAATAAGATAAGTATTCTCATTATCATAATTATATTTTTCAGCATATTCCTGCATAGGTTGCCTGATTTCCATAAATTGTTCTATGAATTTTATAAATCTTCCTGCAAAATACTGATCATGAGATCCATTGACAACAGCTGCTGAAAAATTAGTTTTTTCTCCGGCATTAATTATTATTTTAATTTTAGGTTTATTTTCGACTGTAATATAAATCTCTGCTATTCGTGAAGGAGTCGCAATAGCTTTTGCAACAATTGGTATAATAGCCATCATAGGTTTTAACATCCTTTATTTAATAAATTGTAAAGTTGTATTTTAAATCAATGATTCATATATTTCATACATAAAATATTGAAATAAGATGAAGCATGAAATAAGATACAATTTTACAATTTATAAGCCACCATGTCAACAAAAAAATCCACAATACAATTTTTGGAATATGAGTATAAAAATATTCATATAATATATAATATATATATATTATATATAAATACATATATATTATATATTATATATATGTATTTATAGGCAAAATGAGCATATTTCGCCTAATAAATTGTAAAGTTGTTTCTTGTTTCATATTTCAAGCTTCAACCACGTTTTACGGCATAAAATACAATTTTACAATTTATTGCTTAAAAAAATACATTTTTGCCGAAAAACGCTTTTATAAATTGTAAAATTGTATTTTATGCCGTTTCTCTCTATAGGGGCTTGAAGCATGAAATAAGATACAATTTTACAATTTATAAAAACAAAAGACCTGCTTTTTAGCAGGTCTTTTGTAAAAAATTTCTTTGAAATAATTTTACGCCACATATTTACGCTCTTTCAATAAATTATTTTCATTAAATACATAGAGTAACATTTTGTCAAACATTATTTATTGTTTTCCAATATTCCGGTAATATTTCTATCTATTCTATCACGCAACCTGAAGAGATCGTCTTTACCGCGTATAAATGTTTCAGATATTGAGTCCATAACTTGCTGAACAGAAAGGACGATTTCCTGTGCCTGGATAAATTTATGATTAGCCTTTCTGTCTTTTTCGATAGCATCATTTTCCCTTGCAATAATTTCATCAATCCTGCGCTCTAATGCTCTTATTTCTACATGAAGTTTTTGAATGATAATATCATAATTATTTTTAAGTTCGGTTATTTCTTTTGTATGATCTGCCTCTAAATCTTTCCGAGCTATTTCTTTACCTTTATCATGAGCTTCTTTTAATTGTTTATTTATATCTCTCCGGAATATATTCATTGCGACCTTCCTTGTATTATTTATGGGAAATGTTTACACGGTTTTTCAACCGTGTAAACATAAATAATAAGTTATTATTATTTTTCCCAAGGCTTTTTATTTGCACCTGTATTAACAGATGTTTCGCCTGTTGCCGGAGCAACCTGCGCAGCCGGAGATTTTGCCTCAGAACCATTAAGCGATGAATGCTTTTTAATTTTGTTCTGAGCATCATACCCATCTTTTGCCGGGACAAATCCAACTTCAATCTGCATAGGTATATTATGCAATAGCGCGGAATCGCGGATCTGATTTACGCCGACTGCCATACCGATTGAATTAAGAGATTTTCTGGCAATAACTGAAGCCTGTCGATTTTCATGTTCAAGGTTAAGATTTTCAAAAATCTTTCGACCTTTATATTCTCCCTGTAATATCTGATATGTCAATTTTAAGATCATACCATTATTGTTCTTATTTGCCTTGTAATCGCTTTCAACGATCGCAGCAATATAAGTACCGGCTGGGACGGGACCTATCTCCTCTTCCGGAGCAGATTGATCAACATTAAAATTTAATTCTGCCATGTGTTATTCACCCTTTTTTTTTAGATTCTTTTACCGGCTCAACTGAGTCCGGTTTAACGCTGTTATTATTTTCGGTTAACATCCATTCCATGATATCAGAACAATTTTCAAGTGATACTTCTGCATCACTAAGGCCATAGCTATTGCCATTAATCATGGCCGGATTTTTACCTGATAAATAAAGAATACGCTTTTCGCTTGGAAGCACTTTGCCTTTAGTCTGATTTATGCCAGATTTTTCAGTTTTTACATAACGCTCCTGATTATAGAAAGCAATGACATCAGCCCACTCTTCGACAACTGCCAATGAATTTTTGTCGATTTTCATGACAAATTTATCATAAGGATCCGCATCCGGTAAATTTAGCGTAATAATCTGAGCATGAGCTACCAGAATAATGTCAATGCCTTTCTGTTCTCTAAGCACATCACAATTACGCAGAAATTTTTTCCACTGCTCAACCGCATGAAATTTAAGACCTTTCTGAAAAGCTGTCTCTTTATTACTGTCATCCGTTATGGATTTAAAACCTTTTGTTCTGCATATATAATCATGCAAGAGTGGTTCCAACCAGTCAATCGTGTCAATAGCAACACGCTTAAACTGATGCTTTTCATTTAGAAGAAAATCAAAAATATCGAAAATTTCTTCATAATGTTCAATAACCGGAGTTTTGGCACAATTGATATGCGCCACCCGATTCTCTGTAGGAATAAGCAACACATCCTTAACACTGCCGGCAAGTGTTGACTTACCCAGCTTAGGCGGGCCATATATAAGAACCTTTCTCGGCAACGGCTGAACACCGGTCTGAATATTCTGTAAACTAAACGCCATCATTTACCCCCTTTTTAAATTTTGTAAAGCCTGTCGATAACATCTGCCGGAGTCCGTCTTGAGGCTTGACGTTTTTTCTGGCGATTGCTATCGATATTGCTTTTTTTAATGCCGGATCAACTAATATGGTTATTCTTGCCATATCTTTAGCTTTCACTTCATTTAAACCTCCTATAATATAAATTATTATCAATAATAAAGACAAGATAATATTTAAACAATATTGTCAAGAATATTTTTTAAAATTTTCAAATTTTAAAATTTTAAAACTTTCAAATTTTTTTATTTTTTTCTTTTTGTGATTGACAAAAACAAGATAATATTTTAATGTCTTTATATACAGATAATAAAAAAAAGGAGAAACAAAATGAAAGAAATAACAAAAACAGAAAAACTTGAAAAATGCGGATTCCAAATAATTAAATTAGGAAGAAAATTACAAGCGGCAGAAGACGCAGAAAATCCAGAAACAACATTTGAAATAATAGAGCTTGGATTAAAAGACAGTGACGGATTTGAAGCAATTAAAATAAAATTTTCAGATGGAGAAGAGGAAATTACGGCAATAGATAATTTGTTATATGGTATTAACCATAGAGGTTTAAGAATTATTTAATAAATAATAAAATCAAACGCCCGCCGGAGCGCATCCGGCAAAAAAAAATATGATATATAAAATAATCATTAAAGGAACAGCAACAATAATCGGCAGGATAACATCAGATTGTCCTAAGAATGCGATTGCTGAATATAAAAAACAATATCCTGAATTTGAGCCGAAAATAATAGCTAAAAAGGAAAAAGAATAATGACACGGAATAGTAAACCTTCAAACGGTGCAGCCAGATGCCGTGATTTGCGTAGAGAAATAAAACGGCTTCATAATATAATTATAAATTTGAATGAGGATATGGAAAATTATAAATTATTATCACAGCAATATCAAAATAGCTTAAAGGAATATACAGAAGCTACTTTTACGAAAAGAATAAAATTCTTATTTACTAAATCAATGAATTAAAAGAGGTCAGCAATGAAAATAATATTAGACAACAATTATTCAAACAGACATTTTATAATGAGTTATTTGAACATACCTGAAAAAACTGATAAAATTAAAGTTAAACAAGCACCTTTACCGGATCGAGTATTCCCCGAAATACAGAAAATTTTATGTAAACAGGTAATACATGAAATTGAAATCATAGCAAAAGATGAAAATGATATTAAGTCTATTATAGTTAACAAAAAAGAAATTCAACAACTATATGAAAAAATCAGGGAAATAGAAAGCAAAGAAGTTCTTATTCCTGAGAATGAAATAGAGTGGTAGACTATTATGGATTTAGTTAAAAGAAAAACTATACCTGATTTATATACACTTAAATTAAATTTATTAGATAAAATAAAACAAGTTCAAACAATAGAATCCGAAACAGATAAAGCCTTTGATGATATATTATCATATAAACCTTATCGCATAGAATATAGATTTGGTGTATATGGTGAAAATCAAGAGGAAAAATATATAGATAAATGTTGCTGGACGTATCTGATAAGAATATTTGAGCTTGAAAAATATATGTTATGTACTGATTATGAAAAACTTAAAAAACAAATAGAAGATTTTAATTTTCCGGTATTTAATATTGAAAACGCTGAAGGATATATCAATAGTTTGAAAGATATTATTTATGATAATGTCAAGACAATGCTTAAACAGGTATATGAGACTATAATAGAATCAACTTATTATACTGGTTCAGGATATAGCAACAGGGGAAAGAAAAAGCGGAATAATAATGGAATAGATAAAATGTTTATATTAACAACTTATGATTATTCAAATATATTCGGATATTATACAAGGCCAACTATAACAGATGATCTTGAAAAGCTATGTTATATATTAGACAATAAAAAATTGCCGGTTGATACAATCAAAAATAAAATGAAGGGAAATGGAGTATCTGAATACATGAACGATTATTTTAAAATAAAAACATGCAAGAATGGGAATACTCATTACTGGTTGACAGATGCAATCAGGAACAAATTGAATCTATACGGAGCTGATAACAGCCGGATAGGTGAAAATATAAGAATAAAAATATTTGAATAGAGAGAGGTTAAAATTCATGGAAAAACTATTAGCAGATTATTTAAAAGCAAAAAAAGCTGAAGATAAAGCTAAAAAGAAAAGACTGGAAATCGAAGAGCAGATATCCGATAAATTAGAAGTATTAGATGGAAAATCAAAAACTTTCCACTTTGAAGGTTTTAAAGTTACTAAAAAAATCAATGAGTCATGGAAATTTCTTGATGCGTGGAAATCCGAACGGAATAACATCCCTGAAGAATTTAGGCCGGAAAAAATAAAATACGATGTTGACACAAAAGGTCTGGGATATCTCAAAGAGCAACAACCTGATTTATATAAAGCAGTATCATTTTGTATAGAAATGAAGGAAAATAAACCTTCAATATCAGTTGAAAAGGAATAATATTATGAAAAAATATATTTTTGAAACAGAGGAAGAATTTATAGATTTTAATAAAAATTTATATACCGATAGCATAGTATGGAATTGTACTGATGAACTTTCTATGATATATAAAAAAAATATTATAAAACACGCAAAGAAGCTTGGTTATATCCGTAAAACAAAGGTAGACGAATTTATAGGTTATATAAACAGCATCCCTGATAATGTAATACTATCACCTTCTGATAAAATTTTCATAAAAGACTTGTTTAATGCAGCTATAGAAGAGGCAAAATGTTGCAGAGGAGAAAGTTAGGGTTGTTGTGCTATTCAATCAATATCTGAAAGTTTAAATTCAATAGCTATTTATATTAAAGAATCAAAAATAACTAAGCACAAGCCCCGCAGATTGCGGGTTCAATATATATTTTCAAATATTTATCTCGCCGTCATCGAAAGGTGGCGGTCGAGTTTAAAAAGAGAGCGCAAATGAAACTACAAAAATTACAACAAGGCGACATTATTATTAAGCAAATAGATAAGAAACCAAAAGGATGCAAATTGTTGCCGCATTTAATTTTAGCTGGCGGTCAAGAAATCGGCAATACACATCAAATAAAAACAGGAAATGCAAAATTATATAATTGCTCAGGCAAAATGATATTAGTTGTCAAAGACAAGCCTGTGAATTTACTACACGCTGAACATTTAAAAATTAGCATACCAGTTGGAACATGGAATATATATAAAGTAAAAGAATACGATCATTTCACAGAAGAAGCACGAGAAGTTCAAGATTAAATAAAATTATAAAAGGATAATATTATGATAGAAAAATTAACGGCATCGCAAACCGCAAAGACAAAGTTATACCGAAACGCGAATGGATTGAGAGCCTTGTCGCTCAATGTAAGAAAGAGAATATTCCCGTGTTTATGAAAAACAATCTGAAGGTCATTATGGGTAAAGATTTAATTCAGGAGTTCCCTGCATGAAAGAACGACCTATATTATTTAATACTGAAATGGTGCGAGTTATTCTTGACGGCAAGAAAACGCAGACAAGACGGATTATAAAACGACCGAAGGATATACCTTCAGAGTATGAAATAAATACATCTGTGCTTGATGATAAAGCAACTGCATGGTGGGAAAATCCAAAATATAAGAGTGTTGGTTATTCTCAAAAATGTCCTTACGGCGTTATCGGCGATAGATTGTGGGTAAGGGAAACATGGCAGAAGGGACAATCTAACGGGAAAGATTTAGTATTATTTTACAAGGCAGATAATGATCCCAGAGACATTAATTTCACATGGAAACCCTCAATCTACATGCCGCGCTGGGCAAGCCGTATAAATCTTGAAATAACAAATATCAGAGTCGAGCGAGTGCAAAATATAATAGATAATGATGCACTCGCTGAAGGTGTAAATCAGAATATGTTAGCTTCATTTGGGTTTGCTTCTGCTGAAAGCAAAGAAAAATTTAATTTCACTCAGGCAATTAAAACATATAAATTATTATGGAACTCAATCAATGCAAAGCGCGGATTCGGATGGGACGCGAACCCGTGGGTGTGGGTAATAGAGTTTAAACGGGTGTAAACATGTATTACTGGATTTGGATAATCGATCCTAAAACCGGCGATCCGATTGTTTTTGAAGATAGTATTTTACCGGGCATTATCCCGGAGAGAACAATAAATATGTTAATTAGCACGGAGTTTTCACAAAAGCATAACTATTGCAAACATTGCGGATTAAGCAGCACAGGACATGCAATAGATAAAGACGGGAATAAATACTGCACTATGCTTTTACATGATGTGTTAAAGCCAAAGTGGAATTTTAATCAGTTAGTTTAAGCGGGTATAATAACAATGGAAACCGAATCAATAGATAAATTATTTCTCGAATTAAGCCAGATAACAAAAGCAAAAACAAAGAAAGAAATTGTTCTCGAAAATATATTAAGAGATGTTTTGAAAGCGTGGAGTGATCAAGCTCGTAAAATCGGAAATATAGAACCGAGAGATATGTCTTTATTTAAACGGGCTTGGTTTTTAGTGACTGGAAATAATGAATAATGAATTAAATCGAGGTATATGATGAAATGCGCATATTGTAATAAAGAATTAACATCAGGAGATAAACACCCACATTTTTGCAACGATTGCGATTCTAAAAACGCACAAATTATTCCGATTAAATTCGGTTGGGTATGCCCTAAGTGTGGCAATGTTTACGCACCTGATACAACCGAATGCAATAATTGTAACAATGGTTGCAAAGCGAGATAAACATGAAATGGATAAGTGTTAAAGATAGATTACCGAATATTAGAGATGTTGTTCTGGTTTATTACAACAGTGGTATGTATTGTGTGATGTGTTATTGTGGGGATGACGGAAAACTTTGGTTTGGTAAAAGTGGTCATTATGAAAACGTATATCACGAAAGAGGAATTGATTTATTCGAGTGTATTACTCACTGGATGCCATTACCAGAACCACCAATCAAGAGGTAAATAATGAAAAACATAGCTGAAGGTATAAGCTGTAAGACGTGTATTCATAAAAATGACTGCAAGCGTATTTGTATATTCTGCAATTTTTATGAAAACTCAGACGGCAAGACCTTATCCGATCTACTAACACTTAAAGACGATAAAACAATTAAATGCAAGTATGATTATAGACCTGCAATTTATGGTAATGATGAAGGTGATATGCAGGTATTAGATGAATGGGATATTTATGATGCCAATAATACTATGATTTGTTGTGTTAATGGTGACGAATCGCTGGCAAAATTTATTGTCAATGCTTGTAATAATTATAAAGACGATAAGCTCAAAGAGGATATGCTTGATGCGTTGATGAGAGTTATTAAATTACAAAAAGAATTATACGGCAATGCAACTGATACTCATGTTGAATTAAGTACAATAGTTAGAGAAGTTTTAATTCCTATCATCGAACGTATCAAAGGCGAGTCAATTAAAGAAGTATTGGAGGAAAAGAAATGAGTGATTATTGTAAATGTGGATTGCAGATAATGGGTAATAGCTCTAATTATTACAGATGTCATTGCGGCACCAATTGGGTTTATGATTACAAATTAGGTTGTTATGTTTTGAATAATAAAAAAACGAGAGATGCTATTGCAGAAGCTAATAAGATAAGTGAGGCGAACAATGGCTAAGGTTTATTTAAAAAGAGGATATGGACATTGTATTGATTGTATTTTATTTCTTACGAAAGAAGACAATTGCTTTTTAAAATATTGTAAAAATTTTAATGTTAATTTACGTCTTGCCACACCGTCAGAAATAAAAGACTACCTTGCAAAACAGGAGGCCACACAATGAAATATATAACTTTAGACAGAATGTATATTGAATTTTTAGCTTATAAATATTATTATAAATCAAAAATTAAATTTGCTGCATTTTGTGATATGAAATGCAGCCAGGGAATAAAGGTATATTAAAATGGCTGAACTTAATTATCAGGTATTCGATAAAACTTTAGAGAAAGTCAATGAAATTTTAATATTAGAAACGAAAGCTGAAACATTCAGACATTATTTAGGAATGTCTGAAATCGGTGACGAATGTGTTAGAAAATTATTTTATAATTATAGGTATGCTTCAGAGAAAGAACTAAAAATTGAGATGATAAATGCTGCAAATGATGGGCATTATCAGGAATTTTTAATGTCTGAATTATTAAAAAAAATACCTGATGTAACTCTTATTACAATTGATCAGGATACAAAAAAGCAAATAGAATTTACAACTCTTCTTGGTCATTTATCCGGGCATGTGGATGGTATGATATTAGGTATTGCTGAAGCCCCGAAAACATGGCATGTATGGGAACATAAATCAGTTAATGAAAAAAAATTCAACGAACTTATAGAATTGCGGAATAAAAATGAGAAAAACGCATTAAAAGAATGGGATTATATTTATTATATTCAGGCACAAAGTTATATGCATTTTGCACACGTTGAACGGCACTTTCTAACCGTGTCTACCCCAGGGGGACGTGCAAGAATTTCCATAAGGACCGAATATGCCGGGCAGAAATTCATGGAAAATATTATAGAAAAAGCAAAATCGGTTATATTTGATAATCTATTACCGTCCAGGCTATCGGATAATCGGGAATTTTATAAATGTAAATGGTGCCAGCATCAGGCAGTTTGTCACGATAATAAATTTCCTCTCATTCATTGTAAAACTTGCAAAAATATAAAACCCATAGATGGCGGTAAATTTTATTGTGAATATTATAGAAAAGAAATACCTAAAGAAGAATTATTCAATGACTGCCAAAAACATGTATATAATTCAGGTCTTATACAAACTAAAAAAATACATATTGATAAAGATGGTATTATATATCAGTTGCCGAATGGAACTATACTTGCAAATTATACAAAGACCGGAATTCCTCCATCCACAATTCAGAGAATAGACTTTATCTATAGTAGCAGAGAATTACTGGAAATAATATATCTGAATAATATAAAAGCTGAAATTGAAAAACCTATTGCAACATCAACTATAAAAGCATGGGAAAGAAAAAAGACAATATCAAGGTGATTAAGATGGAAAATTATGATTATAAAATTGACGGGATACCTAATGCATACCTTCGCAGAACAGGTACATGCCAGCCAGAAAAATGTGGCGGAGTATGTTGCAAATTTTATAGTATAACAAAAGATAGAACAGACAATCTTTTATATGATTACATAGAAGGATTTTTTGAAATAGATAAATTTGATAATTTTATTTTAAAAAAACCATGTAGACAATTAACCAATGATAATAAATGTAAATTATGGGATACGGATAGATTTCCTGCTGTATGTCAACAATTCCCGCATGTTACTGATCCCGTATACCATCTTATATCCGATGTCTGTACTTTTAAATTTGAACTTATTTTTAAAGAAAAAAATCAGAATAGAGATGAAGCCGGTAAAGAACTTTTTTCAAAAGTAAACGAATTATTTAAAGAAACATACGAGGAGGATAAATAAGATGAACAATATTATTGTAACTGAAATAGTGGCATATATTATTATATTTTTTGTTTCTATGTATTGTTTATTACAATATTTAAAAACAGGACATTTTATACAACAATGGGAACATATTGAAACAATAAAAACAAAATCAAAAACAATTGAGATTTACAGAAAAACAAAGCTTAATGGTATATATAAATATAAATATGTTATATATGACGCTTTACCAGAAGGAGAATAATTAAATGACACAGGAACAAGCTATATCGCTTGCATTACATGGCCACAATATATTTCTTACCGGTCAGGCCGGGACAGGGAAAACTTATACTTTAAATAAAATAATTGATTGTTTATATGATAAAGATAAAAGAATAGCAAAGACAGCTAGTACGGGCATTGCATCCACTCATATCAACGGCATGACAATTCATTCATGGTCAGGCATCGGAATAAAAAATACAATGTCATCCGATGATTTATTCAAGCTGAAAAATAATCAATATACCAGAAAACGAATACAAAACACAGACATCTTGATTATTGATGAAATATCAATGATTGATGATATCAGATTTAATCTTATTGAACAAGTCTGCCGATTTGTTAAAGATCCTACAAAAGTATTCGGAGGTATTCAGGTTATAGTTTGCGGGGATTTTTATCAGCTTCCGCCGGTAGATAAATATAATAAATCTCAATACTGCTTTAAGTCTCAGGCATGGCGCGAAACAGAATTTAAAATATGTTATCTTGAAAAGATATATAGACAGGCCAATGACCTTGAATTCATAGACCTGCTTAATAGTATCAGGACCGGAAATATCCGGAACGAACATCATTTTCTTTTAAAGAATTTAAGTAAGAATTTTATCAATAGAGATAAAGCAGTTGATTTATATTGTACGAATATCGATGTAAATATTGAAAATACAATGGAATTACAGAAATTGCCAGGAGAAAATCAGATATTCAAAAGCAAAGGTAAAGGCATAGATTTTAAAGTTGAACAATTGCAAAAGAATATATTAGCCGAAAAAGCACTGGTATTAAAAGAGAATGCTCATGTTATGGTGCTGGTTAATGATCGGGGCGGGTGTGAAGGCAATTTTGTCAATGGTACACTTGGCATAGTAAAAGACTTTTCAGGTACAAAGGGAGATTTAATTGAAGATAAAGATAAATACATTACAATTGAACGATTAAAAGACAATGAGGAAATTCGTATCCCGTTGCATACATGGAAAATGGAAGAGGATGAGAAAGTTGTCGCTTCAGTCACTCAATACCCTCTTAAACTGGCATGGAGCATCACTATACACAAATCTCAGGGCGCAACGTTCGATTTCGTAAATCTTGACTTAAATAACGTATTCGTGCATAATATGGGTTATGTCGCTTTATCAAGATGCACAACATTATCAGGGCTATATCTTGCCGGATACAACAGCATGGCTTTACATATTGATCCATGTATCAGGGAATTTGACGAGGAATGCAAACTGCAAAGCAAAAATTTAATATCAGAGGTAGCGTAACAATGAATAATAATAAAAAAGATAAAACATACAGAGCTATCAGACATGATGTAGTCAGAAATAAACAAAAAGAAAACAATAGAGAAGTACATCATCCGGACGAGAAGATAAATCAAATAGAATGGGTTATAAATAATCTTAATTTTCAATATGATAATAAAATATTAGAACTTTTTGCGGGTCAAGGTAATTTGACTGAAACATATAAAAAATATGGTGAAGTCTTTTGTTATGATAAAAAATATTTAAAGACAGGTGATAGCTTTTTAATATATCACAAGTTGATTTACGAAAAGAAAAAATTTACAATTATAGATTTGGACCCGTATGGATTCCCTAATAGATTATTCCCTGATATATTTCTTTTAATTGATGATGGGATATTATTTGTAACAATGCCAAAACCTTATGTAAACATTTTAAATGGTATCACACAAACACATTTAATTTCTTATTTCGGGACACACAATCCTGATGAAGATACCATAATTGAACAGATTGTTTTGTGGGGTTTATGCCATTGGAGAAAAGTAGAACTAATTGATAGTTTAGATTGTAAAAGTATATGGAGATTTGCATTCCATGTTAAAAAAGTAAAAGCAACAGAATATACAGGGATTAGAAATAGATAGGAGGAATAATCACAATGAGCGCAGACGAATATATGGATTTAGAATGGGAACCGGAAGATGATTCAGAAACTTATGATGAATATAATTCCATGTCAGATGAAGAATTGAGAAAAGAAATAAAACTTGTACTTGAAAGCATGGATTATGTTGAAAATAATTTTACCGAAATGGTAAAGAGTATTATTCAATTTAATTCTTTTACCCCGAAACAAAGGCATGTACTAATCATGCATTTAATATATTCAGATTGAGAGAATAATATCTATGAGTGAAAAACAAACAAAAAGATACAGGAAAACTATCCGCAAAAGTCAGGAATTAATTATTCGTAATTTCTTTGAGCAGATATCGAAGGAATCTTTTGTATATAGATTGCAATTGTGCTGGCAAATAATAATGAATAAAAAGGATACTGGAGAACAGAGCAAATAATGTCTAAAAAAACTTATTTCTGGACAGAGCAGAACAAGAAAAGACTATCTGAAATATTACAACGACCTGAAGCTATAGATTACTGGTATGTTGTAAGAGAATTCAAAGATGCAACAAGAGATGCAATTCATTCCGCAATAGTAAAATTTAAAATACCAAAACCTTATATTACTAAAAAAGGCAGACAGAGTACGATGAAAGGCATCACAAAATATTCATCTGGCACAAAATCAGGAAGATTAAAAATACTCAAAGTGCTACCTAAAAGAAATTTTATATGCTTATGTGAATGCGGAAATACTGTAAAAGTCGGAGTTGAATCTTTCCGTAGGGGATACAGCTTTAAATGTCAATGTCTTCATGGGATTCGTAGATGATGACATTTAATTTTATAGCTGGTATGGTTGCCAATATAATAATATGGATTTTTTTTATTATATTATTTATAAAAATTAAAAAACAATGGAGAAAGCCATGAATTTTACAACAGATGAAAAAGATTTAGACATTAAATTCTTATTAGATCGGGCGAGAAAAGCTGGATCATGTTTTTTTACAGATGATCGTGATACCGGAACCAGTTCTAATTCAATTGTAGATATTGCATACGGAATTATTAAATTAGAAAAACAAAAATATCCTGGGGATATGTCGGATTTGAAATCTTGTGAAAGAATGTGGGATAAGCTTCAGCCTTGGGATAATTTTTCTCAATGGGAAATGGCTTGGACATCCTTTGATAAACCCGCAGCAATATTTAAGTATTCAAATACCGGTGGTGCAAATTTAGAAAAGAAAATTCATCCTACACAGAAGCCTATCGCGCTCGGACGTTGGTTGATTCAGAAATATGCAAAAGAAGGAGACTTAATTTTAGATACTCATTCAGGTTCAGGAACTTTTGCTATTGCAGCATATTTAGAAAAGCATGACTTTATATCAATAGAAAAAGATTACGATTTCTGGAAAGCTAGCGTTGAACGGTTGGAAGAAATTAAAAGTCAAGGATTATTATTTTAAGTAAATAAAACTAAAAGGAGAGTAACATGCCAAATATAATAGATACAGGATTTGGAATAATAAAAAAAACTCCAGATCAACATGTTTATAAAGGCACAAGCCAATGTCATACATGTGGTAAGACAATGGTTATTTGCTGGGACACTGTTTGCTCTAAATGTCATAAGACATTTTGCTATAATCATAGTTACGAAGTTGATGGTAAATGGGTTTGTGAGAATTGCCATCCAAATCAGGCATCTATAAGCTTATACAATCCCCGTATAAGGCGCATTTTAGAAAAAATTTTTAATCGCAAAAAGTAAAAATACTCGTCTATAAGCGTCAATAGACACGCATAGACGAGTATTTTTAATGATTTTTACCTTTGCAAAAGAACACTTATGTCACCTGAACCTAAAAAAAATTATTTTTTTTTCTTGACAAAGATAAGATAATATTTTAATGTCTTTATATACAGATAAAACAGGAGAAAAATAATGCAATACAAAATTACATTCATAAAAAGAACTGGTTATACCAGAGACGGTATACATCGTAGACAAACTAAATCTTTTTCAATAAAAGAAGAAAGAGATCGATAAGAAGATGAACTGCCAAAGGGAAATATAATAATAAGAGTAACCAGACATTTAACTTGTGCTATAGATGGAATAATCAATGATACATATAATTGTTCCAGAGATGGGACAAGATGTGTATATGGATATTATATAAAGGAGTAATAATATGAAAAAGAAACTTGGTAAAAACATAAATTCAATCATAGACGGGAAACCTATCTCACAAAGATTGTATGATATGATCAACAATTTCAGGAATCCGGAAAATCACTATTTGTCAGAAGAAAGCTTCAGAGGAACTTGTAAATATCATCAGGCTGGGATACAAAACCAAAAAGCAATATTCGTAACATCAAAAAGAAACATTGACAGTGGACTTTTCGACATTGAAAAACTAAAAAAATTCTCAATCAACAACAACGTCAAAGTATTAATCCCAAATTATGCCGAAATTGAAAATGGCAATATAAAATATTTATGCCAATAAATAAAGAAAAATTCAAAATTATTTTTACATCAATTGTGATAGTATCAATTATTTATTTCTCTGAGTATATTTTAATGTTTATATGCAATTGCTTAATGATTTTAATAAATTATTTGAGGTAATATATGAATAAAATAAAAAGAAAAATACTACAATGGTTTATAAAAGAATTTAAAACAAATTTGCAACTGATATCGGTTAATTGTGATATTACTGATTATGAAATTATTTCATCTGCTGATCCTGAATTTATAAAACATCGTATTGAAAATATATTGCTTAATAAAATATCTCAGGAAATAAAATCATATATAACTATTACTAAAATACCGCATTTAGAAAAAATGGAAACTCGATATATCGGCCAGATATATATTATGCCATTGGAAAGCAAGGATAAATAGATGCCGTTACCATTAAGATACTATCAGAAACAAGCCGTTCAGAATTTCTTTTCCTATGCCGAAAATAATCATGGTAAACATCCATTGATTGTGTTGCCAACTGGATGTTTATCATGGGATACTGTTATAAATGAAAACAGATGTACGTTAGGACGTAAAAAGATTATAAAACAAATGTATAAAGCATTTAATGGATTAAATAAACATAAACATCATAATTACGATAAAAATTATAAAACTTATGTTAGATCATTTAATGGTACAACAATACAATTAAATGAGGTTGAATCTATTACATATAGTGGAATAAAACATCTATATACATTAACATTAGAAGATGATATATTTTTAAAAGCTACATCAGATCATAAAATTATGACAAATAATGGCTGGAAACCATTATTGAGCATTAACGTTAATGATGATTTAATAATGTGCGATACATTAAAATCTAAGAAAAAAACAAATCATATATATAAAAATTTTATAGATACTCCAGTTCAAAACTTATGGTATCATCCATACGCTCAAAGAGTAAAAACAAATAAAGAAAAACGTGGCTATACATTAAGGATAGAAAAACATAGATTTATTTATGAAGCTCATATAAACAATTTATCACATGATGAATACAAAAAAATATTAAGAAACAACCCAGAAAAAACAAAAACTTTAAAATTTATAGATCCATCTATATACGATATTCATCATAAAGACTTTAACCATTCAAATAACGATATAAACAATCTTGAAAAATTAACAAAAGAAGATCATCAAGTATTGCATTCTAAAAAAAATAAATTTAATTTTAATCAAGGTATGCCTATATTTAAAAAAATTAAATCTATAGAATATTATGGTGAAGATCATACATACGACATCGGATGTTATGAAAATCATAATTTTGTTGCGAATGGCATGGTAGTTCATAATTCGGGAAAATCATTAATACAAGCATATATAATACGTAATATGCTGAAATATGAGAATACCAGAATTTTATGTCTTACTCATCAGAAATATTTAATAGAACAGAATTATAATGAATTACTAAATAATTTTGATAATGATTTATTTCTGGATGCTGGTATATATAGCGCAGGTCTGAAGCGCAGGGATACACAAAATAGGATATTATTTGCCGGTATACAATCAGTATATAAAAAGGCATGGGAATTAGGAAAATTTGATCTGATAATAATTGATGAAGCTCATCTTGTCAGCTATGATGCTGAAACTATGTATCGTCAATTTTTTTCAGAAATGGAAAAAATAAATCCTAAAATAATGATATGCGGGATGTCGGCTACACCTTTTCGTATGAAAGAAGGATTATTGACAGACGGTGATAATGCTATATTTGATGACATTTGCCATGATACACCTATCTCAGAACTTATAAATCCGAATCATTTTAATAACCATGATCATAAGCAATACCTTTGTGAACTAATATCAAAGAATGCTGCACACAAAGTCGATTTATCGAAGGTTCATATTAGAGGCGGTGAATACGTAGCTGAAGAAATGGAACAAGCATACATGGCTAATAATTTGACCGCTATAGCTGTTAAAGAAATAATGCAATATACTAATGAACGTAAAAAGATACTCATATTTACAGCTGGAATAAAACATTGCGAAGAGGTGACTGCTGAAATAAATAAATATGCTGAAGCACGATGTGTCCATTCTGAAAAGACATCAGATACTAATGATCGCAATATCAAAGAATTCAAAAAAGGAATATATAAATATTTGGTCAATATAAATTCATTAACTACAGGCTTCAATGAAAAATCTATTGACTGTATCGTTTTTCTTCGTAGCACTAAATCGCCAGGTCTTTACTGCCAAATAGCCGGTCGCGGTTTAAGAATGCATCCTGATAAAACAAATTGTCTGGTATTAGATTTTGGGAATAACATAACGCTTCATGGACCAATTGATAAAATTGAGATCCGTAAAAAAGACGGTAAAACAGAAATCGGCACGATGCCTATGAAAGAATGTCCGGAATGCGGGGCATTGTTATTTCTTGCAACAATGGAATGCCCTGATTGCGGATACATATTCCCTTCAAAAGACAAACATGATGAAACAGCCAGCACAGATGATATATTATCAAAATATAAAAAGCCTGAAATTATAGACGTTGATTACATACATTATTCAAGACATGAAAGCAGAAACGGGAAACAAGATACTTTAAAAGTTGATTATAGTCAGGGATTAGTACATTATTCTGAATGGATATGTATCGAACATGAAGGATATGCGGGAACTAAAGCGCGTCAATGGATGTCAAAAAGAACAGATGAGAAGATTGCGACCATAGATGAAGCCATTGAAAAAAGTGATACTTTTAGAAAAGTAAATCAGATTATTGTAGACTTCAATGACAAATATCCTAAAATAACAGGACATCTATTTGAACCAGTTGAAGAATATAAAGCACGTATTAAAGCAGAAGAGGCAAGAAAAGAACAGGAATTTATGGATAGTATACCATTTTAATAAAAGGCAAAAAATTATGAATGAAGAACAGATAAAAGAAGCAATTATATTCGCAAAAAATACAAGAAAGTTTTATAAAGACAAATTGAAGAGTTTTCCTTTTGAACTTTATACTTTAATATCTGCGAAATTCAATTATAAATTAACCATGAATGATTATTGTTATATAATGTCTAAAATTTAAGAAAGGATATTCTCATGAATAAAAAAAATCAAGACAGATTAGAAATAGGCGATGTACTATTCCATTATAGCCCGACTATTTTAGGAAGATTAATTAATTGGTTTCAATCACTCAGGGAAGGCAAAAAATTCAGATGCTCTCATGTATCAATGTATATAGGCAATGGTCAGATAATTGAGGCCAGAAGCAAAGTTGAAATAAATGACATTCCTTGGAGCAAAATAGTTGCGGTTAAAAGATACGAAGAAAAAGATGGGTTTGATGGACAGTTAAATAAAATATTAACAAAAATAGAGAAAATAAACCTACTTGCGTATGCCTTAGACCATGTTGGAGAAGATTATGCTTATGTTCAGATTGCGATTATAGCACTATCAAAGTTATTTGGCGCGAAAGGATTTGACGCTGATCCGCATAAAACAATCTGCTCAGAGTATGTTTCAAATTGTTATAAATCTATATCGATAAATTTTGCTCCGGAAAAGTCAGCAATGACCACTCCGCTTGATCTTGCGTTCAGTAAAAAATTAGTCGAGGTGAAATAATGAAAAAAATACCAGTTGAATGTTGGAGCAGAGTTGTTGGGTATTTCAGGCCGGAATCATCCACAAATCCTGGGAAACGTGCTGAAATGAATGACCGTACAGTTATAGATTCAAAAACTTTCAGACCAAGAACTAAAGAAGAAAGGAAATTAAGAAGAAACGGAGAAAATACATTATGATAGTAGAATTTCTATTTTTCGGTTATTTGTTATCAATAGGCATTCTTATTATATGGCTTCTAAAAAAAGCAGATAAAAATAATGGCAGGGAATAATAGATGCAAGAAAATAAAATCTTAATAGGCGACACCAGAAAGATATTAAAAACACTGCCGAGTGAACCAGTTAATTGTTGTGTTACAAGTCCTCCGAGAAATTCAAATGGAAAATTTTTAAAAGGATATAAATATTCAGAAAAAACTCAATTTCAGAAAGGTCAGCATTGGAGAAAATATCAAATATTTAGAAATAAAGATTGGCTGATTAAAGAATATATTATAAACAAAAGATCGGCTAAAGAAATTGCCGATGAATTTAATATTACAGAGAATGCTATATATTTTTGGTTAAATAAACATTCTATTAAAACAAGAAATATATCAGAAGTAAGAAAAATAAAAAAATGGGGATTACACGGAAAAACTAACGGGATGTATGGGAGAACAGGTAAAAATAATCCCAATTGGAATGGAGGACATAGTTCAGAAAGACAAACAATGTATGCAAGATCAGCTTGGAAAGAAATAGCAAAAGAAATTCTTAAAAGAGATAATTATAAATGTAAAAAATGTGGATTGAGCAATAAAAAACATAACAAACTTGTTGTTCATCATATTAAACAATGGTCAAAATATCCAGAATTAAGATTTGAAAAAAATAATTTAATAACGGTGTGTGAAGAATGTCACAAAAAAGAACATTACAGGAGATGATAAATACGGCGATTTGTGGAGAAGCTTTAAATGTTCTCAAAACGTTTCCATCTGATTGTGTGGATTGCGTAGTCACAAGTCCGCCGTATTGGTAAATGAGGTTTAAGAGATTACGGCACAGCTACATGGGAAGGTGGTGACAATAAATGCTCACACTTGAGAGAGAGTAAAAAAAGTTCGACATGTAACACTGGCCAGAAAAATGTTAAAGGTGGAATAGGTGACGGCATATATAAAGATATATGTCCGAAATGTGGGGCCAAAAGAATCGATAGCCAATTAGGCTTAGAAGAAACTCCAGAAAAATATGTCGAAAACATGGTCAAGGTTTTCAGGGAAGTTAAAAGAGTGCTTAAAGATGATGGGACGCTTTGGTTAAATTTAGGAGATTCTTATTATGGCGGCGGTTGGAAAGGCAGCCAGACTGATTTATCAAATACAAAACAAGGAACGAACACCGGCACATTATGCGGAAAAGATATGCAGCGTGATCCAAAACATCCGGTATTAAAGCCTAAAGATTTAGTTGGGATACCCTGGCGAGTTGCATTTGCTTTACAGGCTGACGGTTGGTGGTTAAGGCAGGATATTATATGGCAAAAACCAAATCCAATGCCGGAAAGCGTAATAGAATTGAATCCGGAATATGGAAAATTGATAAATAAAAGAGTGCAACATATTTTAGATCAAGGAAAATTATTTACATGACAAGAGAAATCCAAATTTACAATAAAAATAAAGCAATTGACATAAAACGCGCTGCATGGAATATTCTTTCGGAAAACAGTCGTCAATCTTACGGAAAGGACTACGAACTATTTTTTTCTTTTATAAAGAAAAATCCTAAAAATATATCACCTGACGACATACTCCAGTTTATAAATTATTTAGTTGCCGAAGGATATAAGAATTCATCCATAAATCGGAAGGTTGCCAGTCTTAGTAAATTTTTTAAAGTTATGCTTGCAACAGGCGAAATTATATCAAACCCGGTAGATACATTAAAGCAGTTCAAAAATATAAATTTCAAAGTAGACAAACATGTAAAAACTCAGGTTACGATGAAAGAAATAAAAAAAGCTATAGATATGGCAAAAAAAGAAGACATGAAGACTGTTATTATTATAAGAACACTTGCAAAGACCGGATTGCGTATATCAGAGCTTATAAACATGAAATATTCAGATATAACAGAATACGACAAGATAAATTTTAGCGTACGGGTGGTCGGGAAGGGTAAGAAGGAACGCACAGTGTTCATAAAACAGTGGTATCTGGCCGAAATACAGGAAATTTTCCCAAAAAGACATAAGACTCCTTTTGTCTTTTATAATTATAAGTATAAAGCGTTAGACCGTAAGGTATTATATAAATACATAAAGCATTATTTTAAAAAAACAATAGGCAAAGATGTGCATCCGCACATGCTTCGTCATTCTTTTGCTATTCACAAAATTATGGTTGAAAAAAAAGACATAAAAGCGACTAGCAAATATTTAGGACATGAAGATGTCTCAACAACGTTAAATATATATGTCAACCAACCATTATCTGTTAAAGATTCGGAAATAAATATTTAATAAAAAGGATAAAATTATGGAAAAAGAAAAAACAAATTCAAAAAAAGCAGTAGATTTATCTAAGCTGGGAACAAAAGAAAGAATGGATATGTTTGTAAAAGAATTAAAAAAACTTTTAAACAAATATGGATATGAAAATATTTCTATTTGTGGATCGGATAAATTTAGTAACGACAAGTTAATGGCAGTAATAAATGTAGACAAGGAAACGATCAGCATGTCTGATTTTGCTAAATGTTTAGTGTCTATTGCCAGACTTTACCAATTTGCAAGAGAAAGGATGTTAGACTTTACGGATAAAATGATTAGCAAATTTTAAAAGGAGGAAGCCAATGGCAAAGAAAAATAAATATTCAAATTTACCAGTTCTATTTGATACATTAATAGGTGGACAATTATCAAACACAACATTAAACAAAGAACAATTCCTGCAACAATATGTTTTGAACCGATCGGCAAATTGTATAGATACCATTGATCCAAATAGTGTCATAATAGATGCTGAAATTTTCTGGAATGAAATTCAGAAAAGAAAAGATAATTCAAAAAATTTTGCTCAAGTAAATTAAAATAAACAACCGATATTTTTATTACATGGATGTTAAAATAAAAAACGGAGGTTTAAAAGTATGAAGGTAAAATATGAAATGCCAGATTTGCGGTACAAAAATCACATCTAAAAATAATGGGTTTTCGGATCTTCTAAATAATGAAGAACGAAAACGTTTATTAAATCTTAAAAAAAATGAGACTATATGTATGAGATGCAAAACAGATATGTTAATGCTTGAGATTATTTCACCATTTTAATTACGTAAGCGGATACATTTTTCGTGTATCCGCTTTTTATTCCTTGACAAGATAATATTTTAATGAAAATATAAAATAACATAAATTGTAACAGAGGAGTTATATGGATACACGTAACAGACAGGCAACAAAACGATTTCGGAATAATCAGGAAATAACATTCAAAACCGTATCAGTTAATATCAGTAAAAAGATTTTGGATACTTTGGATAAAAAGATTAAATCCGAAGAAAATCAGAATATGTCTGCCTATGTTGAAAATCTTATTGCTGCAAATATTGATAAGATAACAATAAAAAACGATAGGCGCAGGGCTGAGAATGGTTCTTTCCCAGCTAAAAAGACTTATACTTTTTCCTTGAATTTTTTTGAAAAAATAAAATCTCGATACCCTGATTGGTCAACCGGATTTTTGATCGAGACATTATTAACTAAAATATTAAACATTAAGTAAAATTCTATTTTCTTAAAATTTAAGGCATCTAATGAACGAATATATACAAACATATATTCGTTGTGGGATACGTGTTTTTTCTTGCAACGAAAACAAAACACCCGCCACGCTGACCGGATTTTACGCAGCCAGTACAGATCAAAATACTTTACAGAAACAATTTACAAATGAATCAATGCTTGTCGGTATGCCTACCGGCAATATGAATAATATTGTAGTAATTGATTTCGATGTAAACAAACCTCTTGAAGATGAATCCGGGCAGAAAGTTTATAATGACAATAGCACCCCGATAATAGACATAAGAACAGTTGAACAATTAAAAGAAGAATTAAAAGAATATGGTGAATTACCTGATACTCTTCAGGTCGAGACACCTTCAGGCGGCCGGCATCTTTGGTTTTATACATCCCATACTAACGTTTCATCAAAAAGACGGTTTTTTAACAAATCTTTACCGATAGATATTCGCGCAAACGGCGGATATGTAATTGTTCCTGACGGTAAAAGCAAATACATCGTATATGATAATGAACATGACATTTTAGATTTTGAGGATATTAAATCTATTCTTGCGCCTTTACCTGAATGGATTGAAAATTTCAAGCCTCAGAAATCAGAATATACACCTGCTGAAAATATCCATTTACCGGAATCAGAAGTCAGGGAAATCAGATCCGCGCTTAATTATATAAGCTCAGATGATCGTGATTTATGGATTAAAATAGGTATGGCTTTAAAGTCAACCGGTGCGCCGGCTGCGCGAGGCTTATGGGATGAATGGTCACAGAAGAGTGAAAAATATAATCCGCTTGATCAGACAAAACGCTGGTCGGGCCTGAAACCGCATGATATAAATATCGGTTCTCTATTCCATGAGGCAAAACAGGCTGGATGGGTGACAACATACGATAAAACGACACCTATGGTATTACCGCCTGTATACGAACAGCCTATAAAAAAAACAGAAAAGAAAAACTTCCCAGAATATTTACTTGATCCGCCAGGTCTGGTTGGAGATATTGCCAGATATATCAATGGTACTGCTATAAAACCACAACCTATATTTTCGCTTGCTGCTGCACTTTGTACAGTAGGCACTTTAGCCGGACGTAAATTACAGACAGAGACAAGAATAAGAACAAACATATATTGTCTTTGCGTAGGTCCTTCTGGTTGCGGGAAAGAATACCCCAGAAAAGCTATAAAAGATATTTTGCAAAATTCAGGATGCGCTCACATGGCAAGTGTTGAGGATATCGCCAGTGATAGTGCGATTGTTAATACTTTAGAAAAAGAACAGGCACAGATATTTTTACTTGACGAAATCGGACGTTTTTTGAAGACAACAATGAATGCTCAAAGAAGCGCACATTTATATAATGTTGTATCCGTACTATTAAAATTATATTCTAGTGCGGATCAGGTTTTTTCAGGAAAGAATTACGCAGATAAAGAAAAAAAAGTTTATATAGTGCAACCGAATCTTTGTTTGTACGGAACAACTGTTCCGGATACGCTTTATAAAGGATTAAATGTAGAACATGTTAAGGATGGATTTTTATCGAGAATGCTTATATTTGAAACAGATAACCCAAGACCTCAAAAATCAAAACGAAAAAATTTAGCAGCTACCAAAGTTCCGATTGAAATCATAGATCAGGTCAGAGCTATAAATTTAAGAAAAATAAATTTTGAGCCTATGGGAAATCTTGATCATCAAATACCAAATCCTTATATCGTTCCGATGACAGATGAAGCTGTAGATATACTAGAAGAATTTGATAGCTTTATTGAAAATTTTAGAGAAACACTTGCAAAAGAAAGCAAAGTGGAGGCAATATATAATAGGACAGTTCAGATGGCAGAGCAGATTGCCTTGATTATCGCAGCAGGTACTAATATAGAAAATCCTAAAATAGATGCAGATGAAATATCATACGGTATAAATCTTGCTAAACACTTAGCTGATCACATGTATTCTATAGTTGAAAATTTTATAGCAATCAATGAATTTGAACATGAATTAAAACGAATATTAAATATTATAAAAGAATGCGGAAAAATAAAGAGATCAGACCTGACGCGCAAAACTCAGAATCTCCAGGGATACGTCAGGAATGATATTATCGAAACTTTAAAAGAATCACATCAGATACATGAAATAGTCTCAGGAACGGGGAATAAACAATCGGTATGGTTTTTCCCTTCAGATAATTTTAAATCTATAGAATCAAAATAAAAAAAGTTTGACAGAAAAAAGACAATATGTTTATATATAAAAAGATAGTACATAAATGTAAATGTTATTTTGTAACTACTATTGAGTTTGATACTAATGCTGATTTGCACTTACATTGCCATAAATGCAAAACAAAAATAGATATAAAAAAATTACAAAAGGAACAGAAAATATGATTTCAGAATATATGTTCGCTAATACCTGCATGTATACCCCAGACATTGCAAGCATTATGAATGCTTATTATAACCAATTTAAAAAAAGACTAACATCTCAAAAATACCAAGAATTATTAGAAATGAAAAGAAGATAAAATAACATGATAAAAATAAAGATATGTGATATGTTTGCAGAAGGTGCCTGTTCTTTTTATCGTGGAATAGGCTCAATGAGTATGTTGCATAAACTTGATTCTGAAATATCAGTTGATGTAATACAAAATGTATCATGGAATTCCTTAATAGATGCTGACATATTATATTTAATTCGACCTACAACTCCTGAATATATAAGGGCAATAGAATATGCTCAATCATTCGGCATTAAAGTTTGGTCAGATTATGATGATGCCTTACATCTTATTCCTGATTACAATCCATCATATAACTATCATACTGATCCTGGTGTGAAAAAACGTACTGAAGCGGCAATAAACAATTCCGATATAGTAACTGTATCTACGCAAATTATAGCAGATTGTTATTGGAATTTGAATCCTGATATAAAAATTGTTGAAAATGCTTTTAATGATTATCATTATAAATTTGAACGTAAAAAATATATAAATAAAAATATTGTATGGCGAGGAACGGAAACACATAGAGAAGACGTACTTCAGATAAAAGATCAAATTACAAATGTTATGAATAAAAATAGTGACTGGAATTTTATTTATATAGGAGAAAATTTATGGTATATTGTTAATAAGTTTAAAAATAAAAATTATTATTACCAGAAAACTTTAGACATTGTTAAATATTTAAGATTCATATATAATCTAAATCCATCTGTTGCCATTATACCGCTTCTTAAAAATTATTTTAATTATGCCAAAAGTAATTGCTCATGGATTGAGGCAACTTTTTCAGGTGCTACATGCCTTGCACCTGATTTACCCGAATTTCAAAAACCCGGCATCGTTAATTATTCAACCCCAGAGAAATTTGAATACTTTTTAGAGAAAATAATGACCAGTAAAAATTTCTGCAATGAAAATTATGAAAAAAGTTTCGACTATATAAAAAATAATCTTATGCTTTCGGAAATAAATAAAAAAAGAATAAAAATAATAAGGGACGCTTTAAAATAATGCAGAACAAAATGGATAATAAAACTTTTGAAATTGTCAGCACTTTAACTCCTATGATAAATGTCGATCTTATTATAAAGGACAGCAACAATAGAGTTCTTTTGTCATGGAGAAATGATTCTTGCGGTCAAGGGTGGCATGTTCCTGGACGGATAATAAGATTCAGAGAATCCATAAAAGATTCTATTATTATCTTGATGGAAACTGAAATAAAATGTAATCAGGTAAAAGATTTAGCGTTCATAAAAAATCAAGAATTTATAAAGCATAGCACTGACATTCGTGGCCATTTTATTTCTTTGTTATATCATACTTTTATACCAGATGATTTTATCCCAGATAATCAAGAATTAAGAGAAACAGATCAGGGATTTTTAAAATGGTTTGATGAATGTCCTGATAATTTATTATCATGGCATGAATGCTATAGGCATTATATTGAAACAAAATATCATCTATTGAAGGATTTTTAATATGCGAAATGAACGATTAAAACAAAAGAAAATAGCACGAAATAAAAAACGAAGACAACATCTTAAAAGGTTATGCGTATTATAGAATTATATCATCCAAAAATGAAATATAGTTATTTAAAAGCATTAGGTAAAGTTAGGTAAAGTATGGTAACGGTTGCACAATATATAGTAAAATATCTTGAGGATTATGGTATAAAACATTGCTTTTCTGTTGTCGGTGGAGGAGCAATGTTTTTAAATAATGCTTTCGGTAATTCAGAGAAAATAAAACCAGTATATATGCACCATGAACAGGCTTGTGCTATTGCCGCTGAAGGATATTCACGTATAACTAACCAATTATCAGTTGTTTGCATAACAACGGGGCCAGGTGGTCTGAATACATTAACCGGAGTTATGGGTCAATGGACAGATTCAATGCCTGTTTTATATATCTCAGGCCAAGTGGATACTAAAACAATAAAGACACCCGATATGAGACAATTAGGTGATCAGGAAATCAATATCATTGATATCGTATCACCTATAACCAAATATGCTGAAATAGTATCTAATCCGTATGATATCAAATATCAATTAGATCAAGCAATACATTATGCAACATATAAAAGGAATGGTCCCGTATGGCTTGACATACCGCTTAATATCCAGAATACAGTTATCGATGAAACAAAATTAGAAGGTTACGATCGCAATAAGAATGTAATAGGATGCCATAATTCAATAATCAGTGAAGCAATTTTAAAAGAAATACAAAAATCAAAAAAACCCTTAATCATTGCCGGTCATGGTATAAGATTAGCCGATGCCAGAGAAGAATTTTATAAAATATTAAATTTAATAAATATCCCAGTTGCTACAACTTTTAACGGATTTGATTTATTGCCGGATACTCATGGTAATTATATAGGCCGGGTAGGTTCACTCGGTTCACGCGGTGCCAATAAAATATTACAGGAATGTGATTTGCTTATATGTTTAGGCACACGCAATAATGTCCGGCAGATAGGATATAACAGCACCAATTTTGCCCCACAAGCTAAAAAGATAATAGTAGATATTGATAAAACCGAACTCGATAAAAAACATATGCGCGGTGACATATCTATATATTCGGATTTAAAATATTTTCTATTAACTTTATTATATATTATTGGAAATTTAAACAACGGTGAATGGGATCATATTCAATGGTTATCTTATTGCAAAACATTATTCCACAAATATCCTTTAGTAGATACCATTCATAAAGATACTAAAATTGATGGTTTAAATCCGTATGTTTTTACAAATGAATTATCGGAATGTTTGCCGGAAGATGCTGTTGTAGTTTGCGGGAATGGGACTGCATGTGTATCCATGTTCCAATCGGGTATTGTCAAAAATATGAATCAACGATTTTTCTGGAATTCTGGAACGGCATCAATGGGTTATGACATACCGGCAGCAATCGGAGCGCATTTTGCTTCAGGGAAAGAAATAATTTTATTAACCGGTGACGGCAGCATAATGATGAATTTACAGGAATTACAGACAATAGCACATTATCATCTGCCTATTAAAATATTTATTTTAAATAATGGCGGATATCATTCAATAATTCAAACCCAAACTAAATTCTGTAATGGGCAAATTAAAGGATGTGATCAAGATAGCGGAGTGAGCTTCCCGTCTTTTTATGAAATAGCAAATACTTTCGGATTAAGCTTTTATGATATAGATAATAATATGTCTTTACCATTGCAATTGCAACAAGTTAAAACAATAGTGCAGTCTCCGGCAATAATTGATGTTAAAATTTCACGCGATTATATATTTGCGCCACGCTTATCATCTGAAAAGAAATCAGACGGGACTATCGTTCAAGGAAGTTTTGAAAATATGTATCCATATGAGGTAGAATAATGTTAGATAATTTGCCAGTAAAATGTCCAAAATGTGAAACAATTGTAAGAAATTATTCATGTATGGATGGGAACGCTAACCATAGAACTTATTTATGTCATAAATGTAATAATTTTTTTAATATAGAAATCTCAGTTAATAAACCTGAAGAAACGAAAATTGTAACAAGTTTTTTATGCCCGAAATGCAGATCCGAAATATCAATTTCTATTTGTAATAGTACAATAGATATATACAATTCACACAAACAACCTGAAGAAAAGAAATCAGAAAATTTATTTTATGGAGTATATGAATGCAACTTATATCCTGAGATATGTATCTGCGCTGCTGTTATTGCAACAGACGGAACAATCATACGGGGGCAGAGGCACAGAGATTGCAGAGACAGTATTGTAAAACGCGGTAAAAATCCAGGTAAAGAATGGGAAAGCGAAGGATTCATAACATCTTCCGGACGATTTGTAAATAGAGAAGAGGGCTTTAAACTTATGCAATCTGTAAAATGGGAATCAAAAAATCCGCAGGGATACCAAGCTTGCGGATGGTTATTTTCAGAGGATTTATACTAATATGTTAGATGATTATAAATACACTAAAAAAGATATAGTTATAGGTAGTTTTCTATCTATAACTTATGCTACAATTTTAAATCCTCTTTGCTGGGTTTCTTTTATTGCTATGATAGCACAATCTGATATAACTTGGAAAGGAATAATTTTATTAATAATTTTAAATTTTATAATGTTAATAATGATGATGTGTGCTGTTTTTGGCGGAGGTAGATTTAAACGACAAAGATATGAAAAAAATTTAATAATTAAGAAGGGGTTATAAAGTATGAATATTATTGAAAAAGAGATGCTTGAAATATTAAAAGAATTAAAACATAAATTTGGAGTCATCCAAATTAAAGCCGAATTTGAAAATGAAGGATCGCGCCAAGTAGAACTTATGAGATTAAAAGATATAATAAGCAAGGCCGAACTTCCTTTAATATTAAAGACTGGCGGTTGTGAAGCCGTGACAGATATGTATGAGGCTTTATCATTAGGCGCATCCGGAATTATTGCGCCTATGGTTGAAACCCCGTTTGCGGTAAATAAATTTTTAGACGCTATTAAAAAATTCATACCTGAAGACAATGCCAAAGATATTGAATTTGCTATAAATATTGAGACTATAACAGCCGAAAAAAATATTTATGATATTTTAAATTTAAAAGGTATCAATATCCTGCAATCTATTACATTCGGACGGGTAGACTATACTTCATCATGCAATTTAGACAGGTCTATGGTTGATGATATTTCTGTATATCATACTTGTCAGGAAATTTTTAAACTTGCTAAATCTAAGGGATTAAAAACGGCTTTAGGCGGAGCAGTATCGCCTCAGTCTGAAAATTTTATTCGGCAACTAATCGAATATGATTTGATCGATAAATACGAAACCAGAAAAATTGTTTATTCAAAAAATGGATTTTTGAATTTTCAGGAAGGATTAAAGAAAGGTATTGAATTTGAATTGTTGTGGCTTAAATCAAAAAGACGTTATTATCATCGAATAACCATTGAAGATGAGAAACGAATAAAAATGTTAGAGGAGCGTATTTATGCCTAATTCCTATTGTGTTTTATGTGGAAAATCACAAGATATTGATGTAATAACAATGCGTAATATGCCGGAATCAACTTTCAAATTTTCAGATAAGACTATTGATTTGAATATAGGTGAATGTCCTGTATGTGGTTTAGTTCAGCTTGTTAATGTACCTGTAAGTGATGACTGGTCAACGGTTTACCGCAGTATAAGAAATATACCATCACAAAGAGAATCACAGAAAATAAAATTAAAAAAATTCTTAAATAGATATTTTTACCCTCAAAATCCAGATACAAAATTTCTTGAATACGGATGCGGTGACGGCCAGTATCTTGAAATTTTTTATGAGATCGGTATTGAATGTGAAGGATTACATTTAGTAAATCAGCACAAATATAATAAATATGATTGTATTTTTTCTTTTCATGTTTTAGAACATGTTATCAATCCTTTAGGTGCTTTATCAATATTATATTCTGGACTGAATGATAATGGCATTCTTTTTATAGAAGTGCCAAATTATACAGAAATAGCAGATAAAAATATATGGCTGGAATTTACCCGTGATCATCGCTGTTATTTTACAAAAAGAACTTTGTCACTTGCATTGCTCAAGGCCGGATTCGATATTGAAGAAATTATAGAAGATGGTCTTTGCCTGACAGTCATAGCAAGAAAAAAAGAAAAACATTCCTTAATCTCTTTATCTTCAGTTATGAATAATGATATTTTCAGATTTAATGAATTAATTAAATCTTTTAACGATGAATATGTTGTAGTAGGTGCCGGACATTATACTCAGGTTCTTTTAAATGCTGCGAATATAAAACCAAAATATATTTATGACTCAGTGCCGACAAAACAAGGTAATTATTTATGTGGAGTTCTAATAGAACCTCAAGAAAACATTGCATCTTTATCAGATTGCAATAATATTATAATCAGTTGCGGTATATATAATTCAAAAGCAAAAGAGAATATTGAAAAACTGGTATCAGATAAAAACATAATATGTTGGGAGTAAGCGGATGAATAATGAAATAATCAAAAGAGAAGAAAAAAACAGGCAGACTTTAGCAAACAAAAAACCTTACGTCTGGAATAAAATACAAAAATTTCCTGAAAAGATAAAAAACAAAGAAAGCATTGCCCTTATGCAACTTCAGTATGACTATCGATGCAATATGAAATGCGAACATTGTGCCATAGAAGATTTCAGAAAAAATAAAAAAAGTATGAAATTAACTATCCCTGATGTTCAGCAGATAGCAGACCAAGCAAACAATATGGGTCTTGCATCAATTTGTATATCCGGCGGGGAACCTTTAATATTCCCAGACCTTGAAGATTTAATATCCGCAATAGGTCCTGAAAGATTTGTTATATCAATGGATACAAATGGACTATTATTATCTGAAGAAAAAATAAAATGGCTGGTTGACAAAGGTGTTGATAGGATACATTTATCGATAGACGGATTAAAAGAAAACCACAAAAATTTTAGAGGCAATAATGATAGCTGGCAAAAAAATATAGATGCTTTGCCTTTTTGCACAAAGCATGGTTTAGATGTTGTTATAAATATAGTTGCTACCAGAGCACTTGTTCAGTCAAAAGAAATTGAAAAACAACTTGCTTTCATAAAAGAATTCGGACATCATGCTTCAATGATTTACGCTAAACCAGTAGGCACTTATAAAAAACACAAAGATCAGGTATTGAATTCTGAAGATTTGGCATATCTTGAAACTTTAACTGATAAATATAATTGTTCAACTCATCTTACAATTAATAATGGCAATGATATTGGATGTTTATGTTTTAAACGACATTTTTCAATCAGTGCTTATGGTGATGTTTTACCTTGCCCCTGGATACCAATATCGATGGGAAATGTATTAACTGAAGGATTAGAAACTATCATAAATAGAGGATTGTCAAATAAATGGTTTTCATGGGATTGCAAACATACCTGCCATAGCGGAAATTGCGATTCTGAATTTTATAAAAAAATTATTCCACAGATAGATAGTTTTAATGAATATCCGGTAGATTACAGGAAAATAAACTGGCATGAATAATATATTAGAGCAAGACCTTAAATATGTAACCAGCAGACCTTTAGACTGGACAAAATTTATACATAAAACTGTATTAATTACAGGAGCAACAGGTTTTATAGGCTGGAATATATCTCAGATGTTTTTGTATCTGAATAAAACATTTAAGTATAATATTCATATAATTCTGCTTGTAAGAAATACTAAAAAAAGTATAGATAAATTTAAAGGTGATTTACACCATAATTTAACAATATTTGATAATTATGATTTATCAAAACATATTCTTATGCATGATATTCCACATGTAGATTACATCATACATGCAGCAAGTAATGCATCCCCTAATATATTTAAGCAGGAACCAACCGAAACAATTTTAGTAAATACTGAAGGCACAAATAATCTTTTAAGAATAGCCAAAAGAGATAATGCGGAATTTTTATTTTTAAGCACAAGCGGGGTTTACGGTCATTGTGATTATGATGACTATCCTTTGGAGGAAGATGATTTTGGATCGCTTGATTGTGCAGATATAAAAAATTGTTATCTTGAAAGTAAAAGATGCGGGGAAGCTCTTTGCATGGCATATATGTATCAACATACTGTATCGGTTAAAATAGCAAGACTTGGAATAAATTACGGATACGGTATGCAACTTGATGATGGCCGGTCAATGAATACTTTCATAAGTAATATCATAAATAAACATGATTTTAATTTTATAGGCAATGATGTTGAACGCAGTTATTTATATATAGCAGATACTTTATCGGCCATATTCCATATTATATTAAAAGGTGAATGTGGACAGTCATATAACATTACACCTGATTTTGAAACATCAATATCTGATTTAATACATCTTATGATAGATATGTATCCTGAATTAAATCTTAAAATAAATAAAACTGAAGACAATAAAAGATTAAGTGTAGATTTTTCAAGGACATGGATGAATAATGATAAATTAAGATCATTAGGATGGTACGCTAATTTTGATTTAGAAACCGGAATAAAAAGAACAGTTGAGGCATATACCGTATGAGAAAAATTTATTATAACGAAGCAATAATAGAAGATCCGGAAATAAATGCAGTTTGCGATTTTATCAAAACAAAAGGTAAAAGACTGGCATACGGCGAAGAGGTACTAAAAACAGAAAAAAAACTGGCTGATTTTTTAGGTGCGAAACACTGTTTGCTTGTTAATTCGGGTTCATCCGCAAATTTACTGGCTTTTATGTCTTTAACATCTCATACCCTTAAAGATTTTAAAATAAAAAAAGGTGATGAAATAATAACAACAGCTTTGGGCTTTCCTACCACGATATCACCTATCGTACATTATGGAGCTGTACCGGTATTTGTTGATGTTGATATAGTTACTTTAAACATAGATATTGAATTGATGAAAAAAGCTTTAACTCCAAAAACAAAAGCTGTATTTATTGCACATACTTTAGGATGTCCGGCAAATATAAATGAAATTGTGGAATTCTGCCATGATAATAATTTATATTTTATAGAGGATTGTTGCGATGCTTTAGGATCATTATATGATAATATACACGTAGGTAATTTTGGTAATATCGGAACTTTGTCATTCTATCCGGCACATCATATTACTTGCGGTGAAGGCGGGGCGGTATTTACCAATAATACTGAATTATATAAAATAATGCGTTCTATGAGAGACTGGGGACGCGATTATAAATGCATGGAATGTAAATGGGATTGTAAGCATAGATTTGATACCGGATATGATTGCAGGTATACATATAATCATTTTGGATTTAATTTGAAAGTTACGGAATTGCAAGCGGTTATTCTTGATAAACAAATTGACCGGTTGCCATTTATTACCCAAAAACGTATTGAAAACTGGCATAAATTATGGAATATGCTGTATCCAATTCCTAAAATAACTTTTCAGCCTTATGGGTCAGTGATGATACCTTCACCATTTTCCTTTGTTATAAAAGTATCTCCTGATGTTAATCGTAATGATTTTATGCAGTATCTTGAGAATAATGGTATAGGAACCCGCGTAATATTCGGAGGTAATCTATCTAAACAAAAAATGTTCTTAGAAAATAATGATGTACAATATCGCATATCAGGAAATTTGGATAATACAGATTTCATCATGAATAATGCTTTTTTTATCGGATGTCATCAGGGAATGAATGATGACGATATCAATTATATAGCAAATAAAATAAAGGAATTTTTAAACAATCTATGAAAAAAATATTGTTCATTGTTCCACCCAGCAAAAATTTTGACGATTTTGCAACCCCTATGAGTAATGCTCGTATTAAATTTAAAAATGGTAAAGCTTTCGGACATGTAGTAGCCGATATGCCTTTAGGTGTATTATCATTAAGTGCTTATCTTAAAAAAGATTTAGATGTAGATGTGCAATTGATAGACTTTAATGTCATTTTAAATAAAATTGAAGAATTTGAATACGTTAATTTTCTTGATTTCTTCTATAGCTATTTAAAAAATAAAAAACGGCCTGATATAATTTGCATATCAGCTTTATTCGGTTCAGCCTATTATAGCATGTTAGATATCGCATCTGTTTGTAAATATATATTTGATAATGTTTTAGTGCTAGTCGGCGGATCTGTACCTATGAATATGTATAAAGAAATTTTCTCAAGAACTGATAAAATAGACGCCATTTGCTTTGGTGAAGGTGAACTGCCATTATCTAATTTTTTAAAAAGTAATGACCCTTTGCTTTATTTAGAAAAAAGCCTGTCATGGATAACTAAAAATAAAATAAATTTTGATAAAAATTTTTTTAAATTTGAACATATTCATAATTTAGATGAAATACCATTCTATGATTATTCATTATGCGATGGATTAGATTACAGTATCAGCCCCGCAATCACTGCATATTCAGCCGTTGAAAAAAAGACAAATTATCATGTAATGACTTCGCGTGGATGTATTTATAAATGTACTTTTTGTGCTTCTCATACTGTTCACGGACGTATTATGCGATACTTTAGTATGGATAGAGTGAAGAAAGATTTATTAAGAATAAAAAATGAATTAAATGCAGAGCTTATTATATTTCAAGATGATCATTTTTTAAAAGATAAAGAAAGAGCTTTAGAAATAATAAATTTTGTAAAAGAATTAAATATAAAAGTTGTTTTCCAAAATGGTTTAGCTCTTTCGTTTTTAGATAAAGATATTTTAGTGGCTATAAAAAAAGCAGGTATAAATCAGTTGGTATTGCCAGTAGAATCCGGAAGCCAAAGAGTTCTTAAAGAACTTATGAAAAAACCATTAAAATTAAGCACTGTAGAAAAAGTTATTCAGGACTGTAGAGATTTAGATATTTATGCGGATGTAAATATTGTTATAGGTATGCCAGGTGAAACAGAGGATGACTTTGAAGATGCAAGGAAATTTTTAAGGTCTATAAAAGCTAATTGGTTTCGCATAATGATAGCAACTCCGCTTGTTGGCAGTGAGATGTATGAGATATGCGAAAAAAACGGCTACCTTAAAGAATCATTTGAAAATGGTCACTATAAAAAAGGTATCATAGAAACAAAAGACTTTTCCGCCCAAAGAGTAATAGAATGGCAGCATATAATGAACCTTGATTTAAATTTTGTAAATAATTATGATTTTAAAATAGGTAATTATAAAACAGCATTAGAAGGGTTTGAGAATTCAATAGGTGCGAGGCCAGATTTACCGTTTGCATATTATTATGCTTCATTATGTTATAAGGGATTAAATAATATTGAAAAATATACAGAATATTGCAACAAAACAAAAAGTATTTTAAAAAAAAGTAAATATTGGAGATATTATTTTAATATGTTTGGGATAAAAATATGACAAAACCGTACATTATAGTAACACCTGGATATAACAGTTTTTGTGGCGGAATAAAGGTTTTACATAGATTGTGTCATTTATTAAATGAGCATGGTCTTGAGGCATATCTTACTGCTGAAGGCACACCCTCCGACTGGAATGTAAAATTTTTAAAAAATTTATCCGATGAACAAATAGTTGATATGCAACAAACAGGTATAGCAGTTTATCCGGATGTAGTTTGGGGAAATCCATTAAGATTTAATAACTGCGTACAATATGATCTTCAGGCCATGCGTACAATACAATCAAATATGTTAGGTGTATCATTAGAAAGTTGTTTTGAATCCAAAGTAAAAGCAGATTTAACTATGCATATTATATACATGGAAGATTTTTTTAAGTTTCCGGAAAAGCAAGAAGAGAGAAGCGGAATTTGTTATTACAAAGGCAAAGGTAAAACTTTATGTCCAGATGGAAGCTGGTTTAAAATAGAAAATGTAGGCAGGGAAGATTTAGCAAAATTATACCAAAAATCGCTTTATCTTGTATGCGCCGATAATATGACTCAAACAACTGTCGAAGCCAGATTATGTGGATGTCCGGTTAAGATGATAGAACCAAGTATGCTGTCATGGGAAGCTTATAGACATGATGCTTTAGGAACGAATGCAGTTATTGTTCAGGAAGATAAAACATTAGAGCAAGCATACTCTGAAATCCCAGCGTTTATACAAGATTATAAAATCAGAATAACAAAAAATGAAGATGAACTTTTAAAATTTATTGAGGTTACGCAAAACAGACAAGTTGAATATAAAGAATTATTAAGAGGCTTTCATCCTGGAGTTTTTGGTATAAATCCTCATTTTATGAATATATTTGAAAGGAGAGGTCAATAATGTTTGAAGATGTTTTTATAGCAATTTATACGCATGAGTGCAAAGCCTATTGTGATGACAGATTTTTTGAAAATTTGTTAAACTCAAATACAGGCGATGCTAAAATTATGGTTGTAGATAATAGTGATTCAGATAATTATGTTAAATCTCTAACATCAAGATTCGGTAACAAAATAGAATTTAGGCATATAATTGTTGGACGCGATACACCAAAAGTACAATTTCAGCGCAATGTTACAGAGAGTGCTTTGCATCTCAGAGAATGCTTTTTGAAAGATGAAAAATATAAGTATTTTATTATAATGGAATCAGATGTATTACCAGAAGATCCGGAATGGATATCTGAATTTATGAAAGTTATAAATAAAGCTGATATTTTAGGCGGATTATATTACTTCGGATTCCATGCGGCAGACTTATGGGTCGGCGAACCAAGAATAGAACCGACACATCATGTTTTATCCGGATGCACTGTATATAAACGCGAAATAATAGAAAAATTTCCTTTTCGCTGGAGTTATGAAAACATCGGGGCATTTCCGGATGCATGGATTTCTTATGATGTTAATAAATATAATGAAACTGCTGAAAAAAAATATATCTTGGCAAATTATACAAAAATTAGGTGCCGGCATCTGGAAAAATCCCCCGGAGATCGCGGTCATGGGGAATGCAGATGAAACCAGCCGACTATAAATGTATTTGTGAAAATGTTATTACTTTGTATATTCCGGATACTCAGAAATTTCCTGATGATACAAAATGTAAAGTATGCGGGCGTATGGCAAAGCGCAAATATACTCCAGCCTATCCGATAGTTCGTCAGGGCAGAGTAGGAAATTATAAAAATGGATACAAGTCAAATAATGGATATGTAAAAAAGAGTTAATAGTATGAAAGATAAATTGCTTTTAATGATTTTAGGTCTTTCAATTGTGATGTTATTTATTCTATGTAATATTTTAAAAGATATCCAAAATCTCAAGCAAACAATAATAGATTTTCAAGATACCTTTGGAATGGAACAGATACCCGATAATTATACAAAACCAAAAAAGAGATAAAATCTTATGGAAACAACAGTAATAAAATGTGATTGTTGTGGTAAAATTACAGAGGATATTTATGCAGAAATAGGATGGATTACTTTCTCAAACTCAAAAAATGTTACTGTTTCTGGAGGACGCAATAAAGAAGGGAATTCAGATACTTTTAGATATATAAATAACATTGAGCATAATATACATATTTGCAGTATTGAATGTTTATTGAAATTTTTATATTTAACAAAAGGAAATTTTAATAGATCAAATAATGAAACATTAGAGGATAGATTGAAGTCTATCGATAGCGATAAAAGACGAAATCAAATTTTAGATATATTAAAAAAAGTTCAATTAATAATAAATATGGATAAAACATCTTTTTCAAAATCCGGTATAATATTCCAGACAGATAGTTCGACATAAACGAAATAACACTTGTGTCACATACCCCGCCTGAACCAAAAAAATTTTTATTTTTTTCTTGACAAAGATAAGATAATATTTTACTGTCTTTATATACAGATAATAAAATAAACAGGAGAAAACAATGACAAATCAAGCAAAAGGTTTAATAATAGCATTGGTATTTTCGCTAGCAATATGGGCTCTAATATTATGGCTAATTTAATTGTTCAATGTTGCGTTTGCGGTCAAATACGGATATCGGATGATCCTCCAGTATGGGATGGAGTAAAACGTCCGATTATTCGTAAAATGGGATATTCTCACGGATATTGTAATGATTGCTTTATTTCAGAAAGAAAAAAAATAAGAGGTGAAATATGAAAAGAATAATAATAGGTGTCATAATGTTACTTTTGTCAACAAACGCATTTGCATATCAGCATGATAAATGGCAAACGCATAATACTATTTTAGAAGTTGCATTTATTGCAGCATTATCAATAGATAGTTGTCAAACGTATAATGCTTTGTATAATCAAAAAGGATTCAGTGAAAATAATCCTATATATATGACAGGACGACCAAGCCCAAAAAGATTGTTATCATATTATTCTTTTTGTGTAATATCTCATGCTTCTATTGCTTATTTATTACCTATGGGATATCGTGAAGCATGGCAATCTATATGGACATTTTTAGAAATAACGCAGGATTTTAAAAATTATACAACTGGAGCAAGATTAAGATTTTAATTCCCTATTAGCTCTTTCTTCAATATATTTTTTATCCAGAGTAGTAAATTCTTCAGTAATGGGAATATTTGTAAAATAATTTCTAAGATCAACTGAAGAATGCGCTGCATATTTACCGGATTCAAGATCAATATGCAGACATTGGACATCGGTATCGCATAAAATTTTATATCCTTCTTTTCTTAGACGATGAATAAAATAGTTATCTTCTCCAATGAAAGGCAAGTTAGGAATTTCAGAAACTGAATTTGGACTTGCAATACAACAGAATACATTATCCGGCTCTTTTGCTTTTAAATCTTTTAATATTTTTACAGGTATTAAAGCGCAATCAAGCCCACTTAACCATGTATCAATAAGTTGCCCTGGTGAGACATCCGCAGGGATTATATAATCATTTTTTTTAATATAAATCATAGGTGATGAAGCTTTTAAATAATAAACACCTACAATCATAGCATCCGGATTTTGTTCGGCTGTTTTATGTAATTTATTAAAAGCGTCAATAGGTAATATAGTATCTTCGCCTATAAAAAGCATATATTTAGCATCTGAAGCAATTGCCTGTTCTATAAGATAATTTCTTGCAACGTCTACCGTTTCCCCCCCGATATTAGTGAATGCATGAGAATATCCGCACATATCAATATGTATGCCGATACTTCCATTAAAATTTTGAGCAGGTATTTCGTTTAAATTACGTCTGGGCTGACAAATTATTACATACGGTTTTATAGATTCCGATTCTTTAATAATATCTTTAAATGTTTCAAATATTTTTTCTTTTTTATACATAGGTTGTATCCTTTTATAGAATTTTATAAAAGGATACAACCCTTAATAAAATTGTCAATTTAAAATTTATTAAAAAAAGGTGAACAACAATATCCAATTCCTAAAGATTCAGAAGACAACGTTAATATTTTCTGACCTACTGGTGCATTATGAGGTATAAAATGTATATTACCATTCGGTAATAATACACCACCTGCGTATTCATTTATTCCAGTATAAACTAACGCATAAGTCGAGACTACGCCTGATGCGCTTATTTTCTGACCTACTGCGGCCATAAAAGGTATAAAATGTATATCACCATTCGGTGATAATACGCCACCTGCGTATGCATAATTTATTCCAGTATAAACTAATGCATAAGTCGAGACTACGCCTGATGCGCTTATTTTCTGACCTACTGCGGCCATAAAAGGTATAAAATGTATATCACCATTCGGTGATAATACACCACCTGCGTATGCATTTGAATTTGTATAAACTAACGCATAAGTCGAGACTACGCCTGATGCGCTTATTTTCTGACCTACTGC
>Ga0265297_10000814_pt1 | contig 84847 bp, 67 predicted proteins | sample Munlanlwell13791_FD_192502 | JGI IMG/M metagenome (GOLD analysis project Ga0265297, IMG submission 192502) | Leachate microbial communities from a municipal landfill in Southern Ontario, Canada - Leachate well 137-91 | ecosystem: Engineered > Solid waste > Landfill > Unclassified | place...
TCTAAGCGCGAAGCTGTCTCTAAGATTAGGTTTCATAGACTGGTTAGAGAATATAACCTTGATAGGCTGCAAGTGTAAGTCCCGTAAGGGATTGAGCTGAGCAGTACTAATATGTCATTTGATTTTCCCACACTTTTATTTTTAAGAAAATTTTGATGTTAAATCAGTTTTTAGCAGTTTACCTAACATAAGTTTACAATGGTGCCTACTAATGGCTTCGGCTATTAATAGGGTCTATATAAAAGACACCATTGTTCTGGTGGTTTGAGCGGAGGGGTCATACCTGATCCCATCCCGAACTCAGCAGTCAAGCCCTCCAGCGCCGATGATACTTGGGCCTGAGCCCTGGGAAAGTAGGTCGCCGCCAGAACAATGGTGTTTTTTAATTGGGGATTTTGGCCTTTGTGAAAAGGCTTTTTTTGTATATAATTCAGGTATAACAAATAAAATTTAAATATGCCCCTAATCAAATCCATCTCCGGCATTCGCGGCACAATCGGCGGAGTCCAAGGAGAAAATTTAACGCCTCAAGACATCATTCGTTTTACGACGGCCTATGTTTTATTTATTAAACAAAATAACCCTAATATTAAAGTAAAAATAGTTGTCGGTCGGGACGCGAGAATATCAGGTGAGATGATTAAAAATTTAGTCGTCGGCGCCTTAGTCAGTCAGGGTGCTAATGCCATTGATTTAGGATTAGCTTCTACGCCGACTGTGGAAATGGCCGTCTTAAGCCAAAAGGCACAGGGCGGCATAATTATTTCCGCTAGTCATAATCCGCAGGGTTGGAATGCTTTAAAATTATTGGACGGCCAGGGAGAATTTTTAACAAAAATTGCTGGTGAAAAAGTTTTGGCTTTAGCCGAACAAATTAATTTTCCAGCCGTGAGCGAAGATCAATTAGGTTTTTATATTCTTAATCCCTTCTTAACACATAATCACTTAGAAGAAATTTTAAATTTAGAGTTAGTTGATAAAAATTTAATTGCCAGTCGCAATTTTAAAGTTGTGGTTGACGGCATAAATTCGGTTGGCGGCATGATTGTGCCGGAATTATTAAAGATGCTGGGCGTTAAAGATATTGTTGAATTAAATTGCGAACCAAATGGAATTTTCGCGCACAAGCCTGAACCACTTGCGGAAAATTTGACGCAAATTATGGAAAAAGTAAAAGCGGAAAAAGCGGATTTAGGAATTGTGGTCGATCCGGATGTTGATCGTTTAGCTTTTGTTATGGAAAATGGCGAGATGCTGAGCGAAGAATATACGCTCGTCGCCGTCGCAGATTATGTTCTAGCTAATTTTGAGTCCGTTAATGCTAAAAATTCCGGTCGTTATAATAAAAGCACGGTTTCCAACCTTTCTTCTTCGCGCGCCTTAAAAGATATTACGGAAAAACACGGAGGTACTTACGAAGCGGCCGCAGTTGGCGAAGTTAATGTCGTAACGCTTATGAAAAAGAATAAATGCGTTATCGGCGGCGAAGGGAACGGCGGCGTAATTTTTCCGGAACTTCATTACGGCCGGGACGCGCTCGTCGGCATTGCTTTATTTTTGAGTTATTTAGCAAAACGCAATATAAAAATATCTGAATTGAAACGAGAATTACCAGAATATTTTATGGTTAAAGATAAAATAGAGTTGACGTCAAATATAAACGTCAAAGAAATTATGGAGAAAATAAGATCAGATTATGCGTCAGAAAAAATCACGGATATTGACGGCTTAAAAATTGATTGGCCTGATTCCTGGGTGCATTTACGCGCCTCCAATACTGAGCCGATTATTAGGGTTTATGCGGAAGCTAAGACCATGGCTCAGGCAGAAGCGAAAGTAAAGGAAATTAAAGATAAAATTTTAGCTTATATTAAATAAAATATTATTTAAACTAAAGATTGCCTCAGAGCTTAAAAAATGTTAAAATATAAGGGAAATTCAATCGGATTTCCCTTATTTTTAAGAATGTCTCCAATTTTGGGGTTAGATAAATTTATGACTCGCATTGTTATTTTAGCGGCCGGTAAAGGCACGCGCATGAACTCTGAGTTGCCTAAGGTGTTGGCGCCACTTAAAGGTCGGCCGATGATCCATTATCTTATGGATTCGGTCATTGCCGCGCAAGTCGATCCCTGTCCTGTCGTTGTGGTTTCTCCCGATAACAAGGAAATTATTAGCCGAGAGCTTAAAGATTATAATGTTAAATATGCTATTCAAGATAAACAACTTGGCACTGGGCATGCCGTTGTCTGCGCGCGCGCGGTTTTAGAAAGTAGCAACTGTCATCCGGATAACCTTTTAGTGCTTTACGGAGATCAGCCATTTTTGCGGGTGGAGTCGATTATTAAATTTTCCCAAGTTCGACAAGAGGCCTTAACTATAATTCCTACCATTATTCCTAATTTTGAAGGTTGGTATAATAATTTTTGGCATCTAGGTCGGATTATCCGGGATGCTGACGGGAAGGTGGTACGCATCAGGGAATTTAAGGATGCTAATGAAGATGAAAAAACAGTGCGAGAGATTAATATTGGGTTTATGTGTTTTAATTATGACTGGCTTTTTAAAAATATTAATCGGTTGAAAAACGATAATAATAAGGCGGAATATTATCTGACGGATATGGTCAATATTGCCTTTGGCGAGGGAAGCGAAATCAGCACTATTCATATTGATCCGGAGGAGGCAACTGGAGTAAATAGCCAAGAAGATCTTAGTAATGCCGAAAGTTTATTAAATTAAGATATGCAACAAATTCTCGATCTCCATATTCATTCCTGCTATTCCCGCGCCTGCTCGCCACAGTTGACTTTGACAAATATTGACCGTGTTTGCCGAACCAAGGGGATTGATATTATTGCGACCGGCGATTTTACTTATTCGGCTTGGTTTGAGTCAATTAAGAACGAATTAATAGAAACCGCCTCCGCTTCCGGTTTGTATAAATTAAAAACCGCTCCGGATGATAAAATAAAGTTTATTCTTTCAACGGAAGTAGCTCTAATTTATAAAGACCAGGAAAAAGTGCGCCGAATTCACTTAGTTATTCACGCGCCGAACATTGCGGCCGTAGAAAAATTAAACAAACAACTGGATAAAAAGTATAATATCCGTTCCGACGGCCGACCGATCTTAGGCATTAAGGCGCCCGAGTTGGTAAAACTGGTTTTAAAAATTGATCCTAATTTTTTAATCTACCCGGCCCATATTTGGACACCCTGGTTCTCGGTCTTCGGTTCAAAATCCGGTTTTAACACTCTAGAAGAATGTTTTCAAGATCAAACTAAATATATTTATGCCTATGAAACCGGACTGTCCAGCGACCCGGAAATGAATTGGCGCCTTTCGGCACTAGATAAATTAACAACGCTCTCTAATTCCGACGCGCATAGCTTAAACAACATCGGCCGCGAAGCTAATGTCATGGAAATTTCCGAGCCAATCACTTATCAAAAAATCTACGATAATATCAAGAATAAAACCGGCATGAAACTGACGATTGAATTTTATCCCGAAGAAGGCATGTACCATTTTGACGGCCATCGTGATTGTCAGTTCAGTTGTGAACCAGCCGAAAGTAAAAAATTAAAAAATATTTGTCCGATTTGTAAGAAGCCATTAATTATCGGGGTTTTAAATCGGGTTAATGAACTAGCTAATCGGCCCGGCGGTTTTAAGCCAGCTCAGGCTGTGCCCTTTAAAAAGCTCGTGGAATTAGATAAAATAGTAGCAGAGGCCTTAAATATTAAAAGCCGAAACTCAAGCGCCGTCCAGAAGCAGTATCAGCAATTAATTAGTAAATTTGGTTCAGAGCTGAGTATTTTATTAGATTTAGATTTATCTAAAGTTAGCCAAGAAATTGATTTTAGAATTATTGAAGGGTTGAAGCGAGTTCGCTCTGGAGAATTAATAATTAAACCCGGGTTTGACGGACAATATGGAAAAATAAACATCTTTTCTGAGGACAGCCGACCGAGCAAACAAAAGTCTTTATTATAGATAAAAATATATGGCCATTTTGCGTCGTTCTCTTTCTACTTTTTTAATGGTGGTAGCTTTTATTGCCTTAACGGCGCTGGCTTCGATTAATTATAATACCAGCCAAGAGCAAAAAACAAAAATAGAAGAAAATGCTTGGTATCAAAAGGGTAAAGAGGTTTTGGGAACAGTATATTCGGCAGTAATAATTTTAACGGATTTTAATTTAACTAAAAATTTAGGCTATGGGCAGAAAATAAAAAATAAATTAAGCGCCGTTAATTTTAAGAATTTATCCTTAGGAAGTTTTAAAACAACTGATACGGCTAGTGAATCAAACAGCGATCAAAATAGCGATCCAGATAGAGAAACCTTAGCTGACGTCAATTTAAGCAGAGAAGTAAGCGATGTCTCGACCAACCCGGCGGTTGAAATCACTAAAACCCCCGCGGGGATGTCGGACGAAACACCGACAGAAGCGACTAACGCTGAAATTAGTTCAGAAACAAAGAATAGTTTTTGGTCGGGTTTAAGCAATCAACTTAAAAAAGAATGGCAAGGGAGTAGCTCGGATGAAGTGAATACTGATTTTAATGATTTTTTAAGTTATCAAAAAACCGCTACGGGCGCCGAAATGATTTTTAGGCTAAAAAACGGTCAGGAATATAAATTACCCTTGCCATTTAAGTTTTTGAGCAAATAATATTTTAAAAATAATTTAACAAGTATTTAATATTTTTTAGCAGTTTCTGAATTGACCTTATGCTATAATAGATTTATTAATAATTAAGATAAAATTTTATGAAACACGATAAAGAAAAGAAGACAGTCGGTGATAAAGAGGAAAACAAAGGTAAGCGTGAAGACGCGGCTTTAAACGCCATTGAACAAATTCGCAGTCGTTTTGGCGAAGGAGCAATTATGAAGTTCGGCGATGTGCCAAAAACCAATGTCGACGCGATTTCCACTGGTTGTTTATCTTTGGATATCGCGACTGGTGTCGGCGGTGTACCGCGCGGCCGAGTAATTGAAATTTTTGGCCCAGAGTCGTCGGGAAAAACAACTTTAGCGCAGCATATTGTCGCTGAAGTACAAAAAGCCGGCGGAATCGCCGCTTTTGTTGATGCCGAACATGCTTTGGATCCGGAATATGCCGCTAAAATCGGCGTGAATATTAAAGAAATGCTTTTATCGCAACCGGACAGTGGTGAACAGGCCCTGGAAATTGTAGAAACTTTAGTTCGCTCTAATGCCGTTGATGTCGTCGTGGTAGACAGTGTCGCTGCCTTAGTGCCGCAAAAAGAAATTGAAGGGGAGATGGGTGATCAGCACATGGGGTTACAAGCGCGTTTAATGAGCCAGGCCTTAAGAAAATTAACAGCGATAATTGCCAAAACTAAGACCGTGGTTATTTTCATTAATCAAATTCGTAATAAAATCGGCGTCTTTTTTGGCAACCCAGAAACAACGACCGGCGGCAATGCTTTGAAATTTTACTGCTCGGTGAGAATTGAAGTCCGCCGCGCCGCGCAGATTAAACAAGGTGAAAAAATTATCGGTAATCGGGTCAAGGTTAAAATTGTCAAAAATAAAGTGGCCGCGCCGTTTCGCACTTGCGAGTTTGATATTATGTTTAACGAAGGTATTTCCGTCTCTGGTGATTTAGTTGATTTGGGTGTTGAATATAATGTTATTAAAAAGAACGGTAACACTTATTCTTTTGGCGAAGTGAAGTTAGGCACCGGTCGAGAAACCGCTAAGAAAACAATTAAGGAAGATAAAAAGTTGACGACGGAAGTTCGCAAGGCGATTTTGGCGCAAGTGAAAAGCAAGGAAGTTGAAGAAAATAAGTAGCTAAAATAAAAAGTCGTCCGTTTATCGGGCGACTTTTAAAAATATGAATAAAACTTTTGTTTTATCGGTCGGCGGTTCATTAATTGTAACTAAAGAGGGAATTGATATTAAGTTTTTAAAAAGTTTCCGGGCTTTTATCTTAGGTCAGATAAAAAAAGGTTATAAATTTTATTTGGTAGTCGGCGGCGGCGTGACCGCCAGAACTTATATTAAGGCAGCTCTTCAGACTACTAAAATTAATTCAGCTAGTCGGGATTGGGTGGGGATTAGCGCGACGCGACTTAATGCTCAATTAGTTAAAGTTATTCTCGGTCAGATAGCGCACTCGGAAACAATCATTGATCCGACTAAAAAAATAAAAACCGTTAATAAAGTAGTCATCGCGGCGGGTTTTAAACCAGGTTGGTCAACAGATTATTGCGCGGTTTTAATCGCTAAGAATAATGGCGCTAAAACTGTCGTTAATTTATCTAATATTGATTATGCCTATAACAAAGATCCACGTAAGTTCAAAGAGGCCAAGAAATTAATCAAAGCTACTTGGCCGGAATTCCAAAAAGTAGTGGGTACGAAATGGCAACCGGGGTTGAATGTGCCCTTTGATCCGGTCGCTTCCCAAGAGGCGGCGAAGAATAAAATGAAGGTCGTAATTCTTAATGGTCAGAATTTAAAAAATTTAGAGAGGTGTTTAGACGGCCGGGAATTTAAAGGAACGACAATCGGTTTCTAAATGAATACCCTGCCGACTTGACTTTTTTTAGCGATTTGTTATTATTAAACACATGAATCAGAAAAGTTCACAAACAAAAACCAACATCACCATGATGTTTTTTACCTGGTTTAGCTATACCCAGTCGGTTTTTATTTGTGAATTTTAAATTAATCCCTCTAAACTAGTAATCAAAATAGTCATAAATAAGAACCGAACTCAACCGAGATTCGGTTTTTGTTTATAAGCATTAAAAGACGTTAATAATATGATTGACAATAAACTGCAAACTAAAAAATTAAGTTTCACGATGTTTTTTGTCTGGTTTAACTACGCCAGGTCGGTTTTTGTTTGTAATTATTATCCACCAAATTAGTTATTAACTAATAAGTCAGCCAATAAAAATAATTACTAAGCAAAAACCGATCCACTTGTGGCTCGGTTTTTTAAAATGTTCTTTACAAAAAAATATACCACCAACAACTTAAAATTAGGAGCTAATATGAAAACAGAGAAACGTAAAATTGGTAGTTGGGAATTTGCCTTTTCCCCAACCGTTTATGAATTAACCCCCGAGGCTTTAAATGAAGCGGGCACTTTAATTAAGGCGTGGCAGCCGGTTTTTCCCAAGGAGAATACTTGGGCGCAACAACATTTTGGCATCCCCTCGCTCTTTATTCGGCTAGATTGCGTCGTTAACGGGACCGTAAAAATATTTGAAATTGAAGAGAGGCCAGCCGGCATGGGGACGATGAACGAACTACATCCCGGCTTCAAACAGCGGCTTAAAAAAGCCCAACAAGATTGGCCGCTAATTAAATTATTGGTTAGTCCAAAGCGCGCCGGTCAAGATGATTATCTTTGGGTTGAGGAGACTAGCCCTGAAGAAGCTCGGCAATCAACCGATTGCTTGTTAATTAGGGCGGAACCGGAAGAAATTATTTTTCATGAATTTGAAACCAGGTCAGTCAGCTCTTTAAAACGCAAAGGCGACAAGAGCTATGGTTTACCGATGGGGCTCTGGGAAGAAGTGACCGTTAACGATCTACCCCGGTTAGACTGGAGTAAAGGTTTTTGTTTAAAAGAAAAACAAACCTCAAAAACACGGGGAATAGAAATTTGGCATCCCCGGAAAAACCAACTGAGTAGTCAGGGAATTGGCGGCGTTTCTACGCGAACGAGAATTGAAAATATTCTCAAAGAAAAAGGTTCAATGTATTATCAGCCGTTTATTGAGCCGATGGAATCGCCAGTTGGCCAGCCAATGATCTTTCGGATCTTTTTCTTCTATGACTTTGATAAGTTGGAGTATGTTTATGCCGGTGGTTTTTGGAACTCCCGGCCAAATCTTAAAATCCATGGCGCCACCGATGCGGTTGTCGGTTTAGTGGAATAAATCAAGCGGATTAAGCCAGTGGATAGGTCAGGCCGGGGAATTTTACATCAAAATTCTCCGGCCTTTTCCCTCTTGCCAAACTATTTATGTTATAATTAATAATATGTTAAAAGCAGAATTAATAAAATTAACAGCGCAATTAGTTAAAATTGACTCCAGTACTTCGGCGGGCAAACGCCAGACGGTGTCTTTGGTTAAGAAATTTTTTCGTTTTGAAAAAGTATTTATTAAGACTCATCTTAAAAATAATTGTCCGGCGATTATTATTAGTCTGAAGCGACGAAAAACATTTGATTTAATTTTATCTGGTCATTTAGACGTTGTTCCAGCACCAGCTGATCAATTTAAGCCGATAATTAAGCAAGGAAAAATGTTCGGCCGCGGCACTGGCGATATGAAAGCCGCTTGCGCCGTCATGATGCTTTTATTACGCGATTGGTCGCGCCTCAGTTTAGCGCCAAACGTGAGTTTGATATTAACGACCGATGAAGAAAGCGGCGGCGTAAACGGCACGAAGTATATCTTAGCCAAAGAAAAATACCGTAGCCGCTTGGTTGTTGTGCCTGATGGCGGAACCGAACTAAAAACAATTATTACCGATAAAAAAGGAGTTTTGCAAATTAAGATAAAGGCTTATGGCCGAAGCGCCCATGGTTCACGACCATTTTGGGGAGAAAACGCGGTTGATAAACTTATTCAACAATACTTACAAATTAGACGTTTAATTCCCGAGCTCAAAAAACGTCAGTGGAGGCCAACCATGAATTTAGGGAAAATAACCGGTGGCGACGTTGTTAATAAAGTTCCGGATTACGCGGAAATGGACTTAGATATCCGCTATTTAAATAGTTTAGACCAGAAAAAAATCATCCGAGGAATAAAAAAAATTACGCCTCATTTTCAAATTTTGGCGAGCGGTAGCCCCTTTCATCAAGACCCCGATCACCGACTGGTAAAAATTTATCAAAAGATTGCCGGGCAAGTTCTACAAGAAAAAATTAAATTTGCCACCATGGAAGGCAGTTCTGACGCCCGGTTTTTTTCGGAATTAAATCTACCGACAATTGTCACCAGAATAGACGCTCAAAATATTCATACTAACCAGGAATTTGTTAATTTACGAGCCTTAGAAAAGTTTTATCAGATAGTTTGGCAATTAGTTGAAAAAATGACTGAGAAATAAATAAACGGCCGAGAAATAAGAGTAAGTAAAAACCCGGGTTAAGCCCGGGTTTTTAAAATTTTGGTAATATTTTGGAAAATAGGTTCAATTGGTGGACGACCGTCGATATTAACAATCTTTTTTTGTTTTTGGTAGTAAGTGAGCAGGGGTTTAGTTTGGTTGCGATAGACTTTAAAACGGTTTTTAATGGTTTTCGCATTATCATCAGAACGGCCCGAGGTTTTTGCTCGAAGCATCATTCTTTTTAAGGCTTCGGCTTCGCTTAGTTTTAAATTGATAATTAAATTTAATTTGGTTCGATTGTTTTTTAAAAACTTATCCAGAGTTCGGGCTTGTTTGATTGTTCGCGGATAGCCGTCAAAAATAAAGCCGGCGCCCTTAATCTTTTTCTTCGCCGTTTTTTCTATCATTTCAATAATTAAAGAGTCGGGGACTAATTGACCAAGATCCTGATATTTTTTAATCCGCCGACCTAATTCGCCCTTTTTTAATTCTTGGCGAAGCAGTTCGCCGCTAGAAAGATGAGCGAGTTTAAATTGTTTGGCGATTAACTCAGCCTGGGTGCCTTTACCGGCGCCGGGCGGCCCGAAAATAATGAGATTTAGCATAGTTATTATTTTTTTCTTCTATCCCGTTCGTATAGTTCATCGCCATGTTCATTTAATTCTTGTTTCAGAGAAACTCTTTTGCCATTACCATCAATAAGCCAATCGGTTCCACGATAACGTTGTTCGGGATTTTGCGGCGCTCCTTCAGGGGGAGTGTTTTCAAGAGAATTAGTTTCAGAATCGGCTTCAATGGGATTAATTGTTTGAGATTTTTTTTCTTTTTTTAAATTCCGATCAACCCGGCCTACTATTTTATTAATATCCGCTTCAAATTTATTGAAGATACTATTCATATTTAATTATTTGGTAAATCCGGTAAATCAGACCAGATATCTCGCGAGTCATCTTCAGACATGGTTTCTATTTCTTCTTTAGCTGATCGTTCTCCTTTGACATTAAGGCGGCGTTTAGCCGGAGAAAGAGTTTTAAGGTTATCTTTAGGGTCTCGGTGATGAGGATAAACAATTTCTTCTTGATAAAGTTTGTGCGGCAATCTTCCTCCCGGGGGGAAATTATCTCCCGGGTCGTCAGCTTCTTTTAATTGGTCATTATTCCAATTTTTATTTTTTAGATCTTCCCGCGCTTTTTGAAGTAATTTTTTAGTCTGCCCATTTAATTCACTGATTTTAAATTTATTACCGTCCTTATCAGTAAAAAAATCGCCTTGGTTTTCCTGGACAGATTTTAATTTTTCTAAACGTTGCGCTTTAGTGTATTCATCCTCAATAATACCCATCTTTTCAGACTTACCAATATTTTGGTTGGGGACATATGATTTTTCGACCGCCTTACCCTTTTTAAAAGAGCGATCGGTCTTATTAACGATTTTATTTTCCGCTCGTCGCCAATCAAAGATACCCATATTTTTTTGATTAGTTTTTTAAATTAGTGCGCCCAGCAGGATTCGAACCTGCGACCATTTGCTTAAGAGGCAACTGCTCTACCGACTGAGCTATGGGCGCGCATGATGAAGCGTTTTTAAAACGCCAAGTATTAAATTTAAAAGTGGCGGGGGCGGGGATCGAACCCGCGACCTTAGCGTTATGAGTGCTACGCTCTAACCAACTGAGCTACCCAGCCATGTGCGCCCGGCAGGATTTGAACCCGCAACCCCTTGGTCCGAAGCCAAGTGCTCTATCCAGTTGAGCTACGAGCGCTAATAACTTAGGATTATTGAAATTGCGGGGATACTAAAACAATAAAAATATCCTAAAGATCTTGATGATCCTAAAGTTCTCAACAGTCTCGGGCTAAATTACCTCTTTCCCTTTAAGGCCTGCTTGAGGTGATAACCGGTTTTGAATTTAGCGACTTTAACCGCTGGAATGGTAATTCTTTCATTCGGTTTTTGCGGGTTAACGCCACCGCGGGCGTAACGAACGCGAGCCAAGAAAGTGCCGAAGCCCGCAATCGTGACTTCGTGGTCATTTTTTAGCTCATCAATGATCGTGTCGGTCAAGACATCAATCATTTTTTCCGCCTGCTTTTTGTTGAGCCCTTCGACATCATGATAAATTTTGTCGATTAATTGAGCTTTGTTCATATGTTTTATATTTAGCTTATATTTAAGCTTAATTGAACAAATATGGCTTATCGGGCATATTCAGTAACCCGCATTTCACGGATTACATTGACTTTTATCTCCCCTGGGTATTTTAACTCATTTTCTATCTTTTTTGCAATATCTCTAGCCAAATTATAAGCTTTAAGATCATCAATCTGCTCCGGTTGGACAAATACCCGAATTTCCCGTCCGGCTTGAATAGCATAGACTTTTTCTACGCCTTCAAAGGTTAAAGCAATCTTTTCCAGCTCCTCTAATCGCTGTAAGTAGTTCTCATAGCTATCATTTCTTGCTCCGGGACGAGCTGAAGAGATGGCGTCAGCGACTTTAACAATCACGGAAATCAAGGAAGCTGGTTTATCGTCGTGATGCGTTTCGATCGGCGCGATAATTTCTGCCGGCAGGTTAAATTTCTTAGCAATGTCGCGGCCGATCTCGGTGTGATTACCCTGGACTTCATGATCAACAGCTTTGCCGATATCGTGTAGCAGCCCGCCCTTCTTAGACAGAGTGACATCCGCGCCTAATTCTTCGGCAAGCATGGCGGCCAGGTGGGAAACTTCAATGGAATGGCGCAAAGCATTCTGACCATAGCTGGTTCGATATTTTAAGCGACCAAGAATTTGCACTAATTTTGGATCAAAGCCCGTGACGCCGACTTCATACATCGCTTCTTCGCCAGCCTTTTTAATATCAATAGCAATATCTTTTTTGGCACTCTCTACCGCGTCTTCGATTTTAGTCGGGTGAATGCGGCCGTCTTTAATTAGATAATCCAAAGTTTTTTTAGCGATATGACGGCGGATCAAAGAAAAACCGGAAATAGTAATCGCGTTCGGGGTATCATCAACAATGATTTCGACGCCGGTCATCTGTTCAATCGTCTTAATATTGCGACCTTCGCGGCCGATAATTCTCCCTTTCATTTCGTCATTAGGTAAATCGACAGTCGTAGTAGTTAATTCTACGGTATAATTAGAAACCAAGCGTTGCATAGCAAGCGCCATTAGATCCTTGGCTTTTTCGCCGATCGTTTCTTCGGCTTCGTTTTCCAACTTTTTAATTCGGACCATCAAATCCTCAGCCACTTTTTCTTCCACACTTTTTAATAAGATATTGCGCGCTTCTTCCTGGTTTAGGCCGGAAATTTTTTCCAGCTTGGCGGCTTGTTCTTCTTTAATGGTTTTTATTTTTTCCTTGATTTCTTGGACTTCATTAACTTTGTCGTATAATTTTTGTTGCTTGTCCTGTAAATCTAAAAGTTTTTGCGAGAAAGCATTTTCCCGCTGTTCTAATCTTTTTTGAAATTGATTAATTTCGTTGCGCCGGGTGGCTTCTTCCTTTTTAGACTCGTCAATAATGTGTAAAGCCTTGTCCTGCGCCTTAAGGAGCAGTTCTTTTTCTTTAAGTTTGGCCTCGTTAATTAATTTGTCGGCTTTCTCCGAGGCACTAGAAATTTTGACGCTGGCTGATTTTTTGTAGAAAAGATAGCCAATAAAAAAACCACCGACGACTAAGACAACATACAAAACATAACTTAGATATTCCATATTATTGGAACTGTCTTTAGGAGCAAAGGTGGCGTGAGCCGAAAAATATTAAATTTTGAAAAACAATAACCACTTATAAAGTGTTATTTTAGAAGATAGAGGGGGCTTGTATTTGTAATTTTTTTAGCTAATTCTTGCGAAAATAGATAAATGGGCATAGATAACTAATCTTCGAAAATAAATTTATTGACGACGATAAACTGTGGTTAATTTTCCAACTTAATTCCTAAAAACAGGTTTAATTAATAAATTATAAATTTATATGCTTACTTTAGCATTAATTTTTTGATTTGTAAAGGATAGTAAATTTAGGCGTTTAATTGACGAAACCTTAATAATAAAGTAATATTAAAGCACAGTTAAATAGACTCTAAGGTTTTTAAAACCTTTTTATTTTTACTAATATAACATTAAATATTTTATGAATATTACCGAGCTCGCTCGTATTTTAAGAATTCCGCCCCAAGAGTTACGCGACTTATTGCCGCAACTCGGTTTTGCGATTGGTCAAAAAGCGATCAAAGTTGATAATACGACCGCTAAGAAAATCATTAAAGATTGGCCTTATTTACGTCGAGAATGGGAGCAAAAGAAGGCGGCCGCGGCGATAAAGAAACAGGATGAAGTTTTGCCAAAAGAAAAGAAGACGATTGCTATCCCTAATGTGATTACGGTACGTGCCTATGCTGAATTAGCCGGTATTCCGGTTAATCGCGTTTTAGCGGAGCTCATGAAGAACGGAGTTTTCACCTCAATTAATGAAAAAATTGATTTTGATACGGCCAGCATCATTGGTGTTAATTTGAATTTGGACGTACAGTTGGCTGCAGCCAAGGTTGAAGAAAACGACAAAGAAGATAAAAAATTAGAAGCGATTTTAGCTAATGAAAACAAGAGGGACTTACTTTCCAGACCGCCGGTAATTGTGGTCATGGGGCATGTTGATCACGGTAAAACTAAATTATTAGATTCTATCAGAAATACTGATGTAGTCGCCGGTGAGGCCGGTGGAATTACGCAACATATTGGCGCTTATCAAATTACGCGCAAAGGACAAGTGATTACTTTTATTGATACCCCGGGTCACGAAGCTTTTACAGCGATGCGTTCCCGCGGCGCCAAAGTCGCCGACATTGCGATTTTAGTTGTCGCCGCCGATGACGGCGTCAAACCGCAGACCGTAGAAGCCTTTAGGATTATTGAAGCCGCCAAAATACCATATCTCGTCGCGATGAATAAAATTGATAAGCCGGCCGCTGATATTAATCGCACTAAGCAAGAACTTTCCACCAAATTAAATATTACTCCTGAAGATTGGGGCGGAAAAATAATTTGCGCGCCAATTTCCGCCAAAGAGGGAACGGGGATTGAAGAATTATTGGATATGGTTTTATTGGTGGCAGAAACTGAGTCAAAAAATTTAAAAGCCAATCCCTTGGCCGATGCCGCCGGCACGGTTGTTGAATCAAATGTTGATAAGGCGGCTGGACCACTGGCGACAATTTTAATCCAAAACGGTACTCTGCGAGTCGGCGATCAGCTCTGTTTTAATGAAGTTATCTACGGTAAAGTTAAAGCTTTAAAAAATTATAAAGGCGAGGATATTGAAGAAGCCGGACCTTCAACTCCGGCCAAAATTTTAGGTTTAAAAATTTCTCCGGCCGTGGGTGATATCTTGAATGTTGGCGAAGGCGAAAAAGTACGCACAAAAAAGATAAAAACCAGTTCGGGCGCGGCCGATGTTTTACCGACCGTAAACGATGATAATCCCGACGACAAAACACCACGCGTCAATGTGGTTATTAAAACTGATTTTTTAGGCTCGGCCGAAGCGATTGAGGAATCTTTAATGAAACTTAATAACGAAAAAGTAAAAGTGCGCGTAATCAGCAAAGGTTTGGGCTATATTACCGAAGGCGACGTGAAACGTGCTGAAGACTCAGGCGCTAAAATTTTAGGTTTTAATGTCCGGATGTCCCCGGCGATTGAAAATTTGGTGCGCGAGAAAAAAGTGACCGTTAAAATTTATTCTATCATCTATGATTTGATTAAATATATTAAGGAGGAAATGCAATTGTTGGTTAAGCCGGAAATCAATCGCGTGGAGTTGGGGCGACTTAAAGTTTTAGCAGTTTTTCGGACGGAAAATAACAGTCAAATCGTCGGTGGTAAGGTTTTAGACGGCGAAATAAAAAATAATAGTTTAGTCGAAGTCCGCCGCGGTGATAATTTCATGGTGACCGGCAAGTTAACCCGTCTACAATCCGGTAAGCAGGACGTGGAAAGCGTCGGTATTGATCAAGAGGCCGGCCTAAAATATGAAGGCAAGCCAATCGTTCAGGTCGGCGATATTTTAAATATTTACCGCGAGGAACGAGTAGTTGATAAAATTTAATATGAATATTGTTAGATTAAACGAGGAGCTACTGGAAGTTTTAGCCGAAGCGGTTAATCGGGAAGTGGGTCTGCCAAACGCCTTAATTACAATTACTTCGGTTGATGTTTCGCCGGATTTAAAACAGGCTAAAATCGGTTTCTCGGTTTTACCGGACAATCTAATCGGCACCGCTCTTAAAACCCTGGAACAGGCTAGCGGCCAATTAGTTTTATTTATTAAAAAAAGAATGAAATTGCGCCGCATGCCGCATTTGATCTGGGAGTTTGACGCCACCGAGAAAGAAGCCGCTAGAATTGAGAAATTAATCGCGGCCGTTGACGATTAGGGATTGGGTTAGCTAGTTAAAGTAGATAGGACGGTCAAATAAATAAAAAAGCCCGGTCGAAAGACTGGACTTTTTTGTTAAAGTCGGCTAAAATAGACGGTTATGAATTTTATAGATAAACTACAACTGGCCTACGAAAAGATAAGAAACGCTAAACGAATTTTAATTGTTGGGCATATTTTTCCGGATGCCGATGCCCTGGCTTCTATTGGGGCGATGTTGGAAATAACTCGTTCTTGGGGTTTAAAAACAAGCGCTTACGCCGCTGAAAAACCGACTGGGGCATATGATTTTATTCCTAATGAAAACCTAATTTCCGCTACGCCGCCGGATAATCTCTTGGACTTTGATGTTATTTTAATTTTAGATTGCGGTTCAATTTCCCGAACGGCGCTGGAAGATCGACTTCGTAATTTATTGTTCGCTTATGAAGAAAAAAAAATTCCCGTTCGCCCCTATTTAATAGAACTTGATCACCACGAAACGATCGAAAGTTACGCTGATTTGGAAGTCCGTTTAACCGATAAAGCGGCCACCGCGGAAATTATCTACCATTTTCTAAAGGTTAATAATTTGGAAGTTACCAAAGACTTGGCTAATTGTATTCTAATCGGCCTGATGACGGATACTGGTCATTTTTTACACGCCAATTCTTCCCGCGAAGCCCTGGCGGTTTCTTCGGAAATGCTTCTACGCGGCGCGTCACTGCCCAAAATAATCAACAAAACCATTCATAATAAAAGTTTTGCCGCCTTAAAAGTCTGGGGCCGGGTTTTGGAAAATATGCAATTTAATGAGGAAACGGAATTAGCTTCATCCGGACTGACAGCGCGAGAATTGGAAGAATTATTAACGCCGGCAGAAAAAGAAAGTAATGCTGATCTTTTTAGCGATATTGTTTCTTTTTTAAGTTATTTATCCGGGGTCAAGGTGGCTTTGCTTTTAAGGGAAGAAAACGGTCGGGTAAAGGGTAGTTTACGGACTAACTATGATGAAGTTAACGTCGCTAAAATTGCTCAAAATTGGGGCGGCGGCGGGCATAAAAAAGCTTCGGGCTTTTCTCTGCCGGGTCGGCTGGCAAGAACTGAAAAAGGCTGGAAAGTAATTAAGGAAAATAATTATTGATTATTTTAAATTATTATTTAACTAATAATTGCCGCTTCGTTCGCCATTCTTTAATTTTTTGGTGATTACCGCCCAGTAAAATTTTGGGCACCGCATATTTTTTGCCAGCAGCGGAAAATATTTCCGGCCGGGTATACTGCGGATATTCCGTCAGGCCGATTTTAGAATGCGACTCTTCCAGCGCGCTTTCTTGATTGCCTAAAACTCCAAGAAGCAGGCGGGTGATTGAATCAATAATCGTTAGAGCTGGTAATTCGCCACCGGTTAAAACGTAGTCGCCAACGGAAATTTCTTCGTCAATAAAATTTTTAATTCGGGCATCCACACCCTCATAGCGGCCACAAATGAAGATTAGCTCATCCAATTTTGAATATTTTTTGGCCAAAGTTTGATCCCATTTTTTTCCGGCGGCGGACATTAATAAGATTTTTCGTTTGCTAGGTTTAACTTTTTTGTCTAATTTTTTGATCGCCGTTAAAGCTTTATATAATGGTTCGATTTTCATGAGCATGCCCGGGCCGCCGCCATAAGGAGTATCATCAACGGTTTTATGTTTATCGTTTGTAAAGTCGCGCAGATTATGAACTTTAAATTTAACGATTTTTTTAGCTTGCGCGCGCCCCAAAATACTCTCATTTAAGTAAGAGTCAAAAATATTCGGGAAAATAGTGAGTAAATGAAATTTCATAAAATTATTTTTTTAGTTCCATCTGTCGATTAAGCCAATTAAGTTCGTATAGTTATTATACCAAAAAAGCCAGCTTTAAAAAAATCTGGCTTTTTTGTTTATTCAATTTTATGTTGTTTTAGATTTTTAAATCATCAATCGCGGAAGTGTCGATATCCTCTCGGCTACCGCCCATACGGCGACTGCCGCCTTCCGGATCATAGATTTTTAAATTGACGCGGGAGTTGTTTTTAGCACCGACGATCTTCAGCAAAGTGCGGATCGCTTGTGCGGTTTGGCCTTTGCGGCCGATAACATAACCCATGTCAGCCGGATTGACCTTGAGGGTCAAAAGGACACCTCTTTCATCAATCGTTCTGTCGGCGACGACATCGTTTGGATTACCAACGATGCTCTTTACAATAGTTTCGAGAAACTGCTTGTCTTGTTCTACCATACGTTTGTTTTCGTCTTTCAAGTTTTGAGCGGACTAACCGGTCAAAGTAGAAAGTAATTTATTAAATAACTGCTAGATTAGCAGCCTTATGCTATAAAGTATAACATAAATTAAGAATTTGTCAAGACTTAGAGATGCGGATGAATTAAGCGTTCTCCACGGGTGCTTCCGGTGTTTCAACGGTGGTTTCCGCAGCCGGGGCGGCTGGTTTAGCTTTTTTATCAGCTTTAGCCTTTATTTGCGCGGCTCTTTTTTCGCTCGGCTTACCGGCCTTCGGGCTTTTAGTCTTTTTACCTTCAATAATGTTCTTAACGACTAATAAATTATTGACGGTCGGTGTCATTTGGGCGCCCTTAGACAGCCAATATTTAATTCTCTCGGCCTTGGCCACTAGCTCTTTAGAATGGGGATTATAGGAGCCTAGATTCTCCAAAACATCACCGTAAGGATCACGGCTTTTTTCCGAAATAATCAATCGGAACATTTTTTTGTTGGTTTTTCCGGTTTGGGACAGTTTGATTGCTAGCATAATTTTATTTTTTTCAACTTATTTTATCTTGGAAAATAATAACGTAAGATTGAATAAAAGTCAATGATGAATTAATTCGTTAATTAGTTGCGACTGCGGCTGCCGAAACGGCTCGGTCTGGACGGACCACGACGATCGCTGCCGAAACTTGGCCGACCAGCGCCAAAACCCGTCCCTGTAGATTTGCCTTTTTCATCCTTCCATAAATCTTGATTTTCGACTAGACCTTTCATAGTTAAATTAACGCGTCCTTGGTCATCAATCTCTTTAATCTTAACCGTTACTAGATCACCGATAGTTAAAAAGTCGCTTGGTTTTTCAATACGGTAAGGCGCGAGTTCACTGACATGAACCATACCGTCCTGATTGGCGTTTAAGGAAACAAAAGCGCCGAAGTCTAAAATTCTAACTACCTTGCCTTTAATAATTTCGCCGGCCGCAAAAACATGGACGATGTCTTTTACTTGTCTGACGGCTTCTTCCACGCCGGCGGCATCCGTGCCGCAAATCATGACCAGGCCGCTATCTTCAATATCAATACTAACTCCGGTTTCATCAATGATTTTATTAATAATTTTTCCGCCCGGACCAATAATCGCGCCAATTTTTTCCGGATCAACGTTGAAACTGACAATGCGGGGTGCGTATTTGGATAATTCCGCGCGCGGGGCAGGAATAGCTTTTTTAATTACTTCTAAAATTTCATTTAAAGCGGCGCGGCCCTGTGTTAAAGTTTTTTTAATTATCTCTTCGGTTAAGCCCGTAGTTTTAGTATCTAATTGAATAGCGGTTAGACCGGCATCAGTTCCGGTAATTTTAAAGTCCATGCCGCCTTCACCGTCTTCTAAGTCTTGGATGTCGGTTAAGACTTCCCATTTGCTCATATCCTTATTAGAGGCAAGCCCCATGGCAATCCCGACCACCGGTTTCTTAATTGGCACGCCGGCGTCCATTAAAGCTAAGGTCGTAGCGCAGGTTGAAGCCATTGAGGAAGAGCCATTAGAGCCTAAAGTTTCACTGACGACGCGAATTGTATAAGAAAATTCATCGCGAGCCGGAATCATTGGTAATAAGGCTTTCTCCGCTAAGGCGCCGTGGCCAATTTCTCGGCGGCCAGCACTTCTAACGGGCGAAGCTTCGCCAACCGAGTAAGGCGGAAAATTATAATGGTGCATGTAACGTTTTTTACTTTGGCCATCAAGTCCTTCCAGGGATTGTTCCAGTCCCGGGGCACCTAAGGTAACAATAGACATCACTTGCGTTTCACCGCGAGAGAACAAGGAAGTGCCGTGATCGCGCGGTAAAATTGCCACTTCCGCTTCGAGAGGTCTAATTTCATTTAAAGCCCGGCCATCAACTCTTTTTTTATCTTCAATAATCGCGCGCGAAACTTCGGCGTCAACCGCGGCTTCCACGGTTTTTTTAATAATGAATTCGCGATGTTCGTGGCCAATCGCTTGGCTGATTAAATACTCATTTAAACCGTCTTTAAGAGCTTGAACGGCCGCCTTTCTTTCTCCTTTAGTGTAATAAGTTTTATCAAATAAAATCTGGCCGATATTTTTATGCAACCAATCTTCGCCTAAAGATAATAATTGCAGTTTTTCCGCTTGTTTCTTTTTTTCTTCTTCGTCGCGATAATCTTTTTCCGCTTGAGCGGTTTTTTTCGGTTTAATATTTTTTTTCAATTCTTTAATTAATTCAATCGCGCCTTGCATTTCTTTCTGCCCGGCCATAATTGCCTGATACATTTTTTCTTCCGGTACTTCGTTCGCCCCGGCTTCAATCATGATTACTTTTTGATCGGTGCCGGCGACAATTAAATCCAGAGAACTTTTAGCCTGTTCTTCATTGGTTGGGTTGAAAATAAATTTATCTTCAATTAAACCGACGCGCACGCCGCCGATTGGCCCGGCCCAGTTTAAGCCGGAAATCGCCAAAGCGGCCGAAGCGGCAATTAGGGCAACAATATCAAAATCATTTTCTTGATCAATCGCCAAAACCGTGATAATCACCTGAACATCACGTTTGTCTTCCGTCTCAAACAAAGGGCGGATAGAGCGGTCAATCATCCGGCCGGTCAAAATTGATTGGTCGGTCGGTCGGCCTTCACGCTTAATCCAGCGTGAACCCTTAATAATGCCGGCGGCATATAGTTTTTCTTCAAATTCCACCATGAGCGGGAAGAAATCAATGCCGTCGCGTTCGTGTTTAGCCTGAACGACCGTGGCTTGAACCACAGTTTCACCGTATTGCACCCAAACAGCGGCATCGGCTTGTTTAGCAATTTTACCGGTTTTAATAATGAGAGGGCGGCCGAGCCACTCACCAGAAAATACTTTTTCCATAATTTTAGATTGGTCTGACCGCTAAATTACAGGACTGTATTAGATTATACAGCTCTATCTATCTAACGGTCAGAGTTTTTATTATTTATTTAATTTTTAATTGTAAATTAGAAATTTTTTACTGCCGCTTAAATCAGTAAAATCATCAGCTTCTTCAATTAATTTAGAAGAGCAAGTTTTTCTAAAAGCCATAATTTCCACCAAGCAGCCTTTATTGTTTTGCAAATAGGAAACCAAGGGCAAATAATCGCCGTCGCCGGAAACAATCACCAGCACGTCTAATTTATCAGCCAGTTTAATCGCGTCAATCGCAATCCCGACATCCCAATCGCCCTTTTTATTGCCACCGGCAAAGATTTGCAGGTCTTTCATTTTTACTTCAAAACCCTGCTGGCTTAGAGCATCAATAAACGGTGCTTCGTCCTGATTTTCCGTCCGAATAGCATAAGCAGTGGCCCGGATCAGTTTCCGGCCGGCCACTGCTTTAACTAATATCTCTTTGAAGTTAACCTTTTTACTATATAAATTTTTGGCGGAGTGATACATATTAGAAACATCCACCAAAATTCCGACGCGTTGTTCTTTGTGTTTGATCATAATTAATTATTTGTCTTCCTCCAGAGCCTCTTCCTTTGGTTCGGCGGTTTCATCTTCCGGGTTAATATATTTCTTTTCTTTCTTTTTTTCTTCTTCTTCCTCTTCCATTAATTTTTGGGCGATTTTCAATTTTAGCTTCTCGGCCAAGTCTTTAAATTGTTCAGCATTCTCTTTTTGCAGATATTTTAGTAATTTTCGTCTTTCGCCAACTTTTTTTAATAGGCCGCGGCGAGAAGAGAAATCATGCTTGTGCTTTTTTAAATGCTCGGTCAATTCTTTTATTTCTTCGGTTAAAATCGCGATTTGAACTTGCGAAGAGCCGGTATCGGTGTCGTGAACGCGAAATTTTTTAATGATTTTTTCTTTGGCTTTTTTGTCTAACATAGTTATTCGCTCTTTCCGAGAAAGGGTTTAAGACTCCCGAACCAAGAAAGAGTACCTTAATTATTAAATAAGTCGCTTATTTTAAAGCGTTAATTTTTTTCATTAATCTTGATTTTTTGCGGCTGGCGGTATTTTTTTTAATAACGCCCTTTTTGGCCGCCTTATCAATCGCTTTAATAGTTTTTATAAAATCCTCCTTAACTTTTTTATCATTAGCTTTAAGTTGCTTTAAGTTAGTTTTAACTAGACCTTTAAGCTGGTCGTTAACCTTTTTGTTGGCAGCCTTTCTTTTAATGGCTTTTCGGAGCTCTTTTTCCGCCGATTTTTTGTTTGGCATAAGTATTTTCTAAATAGATTATTAAGTAAAAGTATTCAAATACTAACATAATAATAAATAAAAATCAAGACCCAGTTGACGAGTACCCAATATGCATGATTTTTAATTTTGTTATATACTATTAAAGTGCGAATAAGCCTAATTTTATGGAAAAACTCTATTTTCGGAAAACCTATTTATTTATCGGTTTGGCAATTATTTTGATCGTGATTGTCGCTGTTTATATTAACCGTTCTTATGCTCATATTTATAATACGATTGACTCAGTGGCTTTAACATCGCCGGATAAGCTTAGAACTTATTTAATTGCTAATAATATGGCGGCTAAGAGTACCTTAACTTACGTGGCTTTAGGGGATAGTTTAAGCTCCGGGGTGGGCGCTAATAAATACGAAGAATCCTTTCCTTATCTTTTAGCTCAGTATTTAGCCGGGAATGATTATCAAGTGACTTTACGTAATCATTCTGCGCCCGGGGCAAAAACCGCTGATTTATTAACTGGACTTTTACCAGGTGCTATTAAAGATAATCCTGATATTATTACTCTTCTCATCGGTACCAACGATGTTCATAGCAATATTAGCCAGAAAGATTTTTCCGCGGGCTATGAGCAGATTCTTAAAAGGTTAAGCACGGAAACTAAAGCGAAAATCTATATCATTAACTTGCCGTTTATTGGCGCGACTGATTTAATTTTGCCGCCGCATAATTATTTATTGGATCAGCGTACTAAAAAGTTCAATGCGATTATTAAAAATTTGGCGATTAAATATCAAGTTAAATATATTGATTTATATACACCAACCGAAACTTTATTTAAAAAACCCGGGAGTTATTATTCCGCCGACTTTTTTCATCCTTCCGCCGAAGGTTATAAAATTTGGGCCGATTTAATTTATGCTGATCTCGGTCAGTAGTCCAATTGTGGAAACTTGGATTTTTTCAGCGATTTTATTAATCGCTCTTTTAATTTTTATTAAACCGCGGAAAATTACGGCCTGGTTTCCCGCCTCACTGACGACTGAACTCAAGGGAGCGGCGATTTTGATGATCGTTTTGTCGCACATCGGTTATTTTTTAGTGTCCGATACGCGTTTTCTCTGGCCGCTATCAATCATGGCCGGCGTCGGCGTCAATTTGTTTTTATTCTTGTCCGGCTTCGGGCTAACTGCCAGCCAACTGCAAAAAGATTTAAGTATCGGCCAATTTTATAAGCGGCGCCTCTTAAAATTATTTACGCCTTTTTGGTTGTCTTTGTTAGTTTTCTTATTGTTAGATGTCTTAGTCCTAAAAATTAATTATTCTTGGGCTTATCTAGGCAAAGCTTTTGTCGGTATTTTTACGCACGCCAATTTATATGAGGATATTAATTCGCCGCTTTGGTATTTTACTTTTATTTTGGGTTACTATTTGCTGTTCCCGTTAGTTTTTTCCAAAAAATATCCCTGGCTGTCAGCGCTAGTGCTTTATCTAGCCGGTTATTTGCTTATTTATTTCAAGCCGGTTCAGCTAGATTATGTTTTGCATTTATACAAAGTCCATATTGTCGCTTTCCCTCTGGGAGTTCTGGCGGCCCGGGCAATTGCAAAATTAAAGAAGCCGGAGATTTTAGAAAAGTTGTCGCGCGGCTGGCGAGCGATCGGCTACTATTTGGTGTTGGCTGGACTTTTGGCTTTATTTATCTATGCCAATTATAATTCCGGGATTGGCGTTAGCCCCAATTACGAACAATTAATGAGCACGGTAGCGGTCTTAGCAATTGCCGGCGTTTTTATTCTTAAAAAAGTTGAATTTAAATTATTATCTTGGTTCGGTTTATATTCGTATGAGATTTATCTTTGGCATTGGCCGCTCATGTATCGCTATGATATTTTTTATTCTTGGTTGCCGGCTTGGCTCGCGACGTCATTGTATTTAGCGCTTTTTATCGGAGTCGGGTGGGCGGCGGCAAAAGTTTCTGAGTTTATTACTAGTGGGAGGGTGCGAAAACAGATAGTAAAATAAAATCGCTGTTTGTATAAATAAAAAATGCCGTCGCGCAAACGGCATTTTAAATTACATAAACGGTTCACAAATTTTCCAGGCACCAGCAATTTCTTCTTTGGCTTCTTGAAGCTTCTTCGCGGCCGAAAGAAGCTTTTTTGATAATTTTAGCCTTTTTCTTTCTTGGTCTTTCTCGCCTTGTCTTTGGATATCCTTGGCTAGTTCTTCAATAAATTTTGCCAGCGAATCATAAGACAGGTTTCCAATCGTCCAGGCTAACATTTCAAAAGAATCTTCATAGCCAGCGACATTTTTCGGGTGTTTCGGTTTTTCTCCCATGGCTTAAACGTTTTTTAATTGTTAAAAACTGTCGGGGTGGAGAGATTTGAACTCTCGATCTTCTGGTCCCAAACCAGACGCCTTAGACCAACTGGGCCACACCCCGGGTAAGCTAAAAAAATGAACCCACCAATAATTAATATAACATGGGTTCAATTTTTTATCTATCTTTGGTGCCCCGGGTCAGAATCGGACTGACGACACAAGGATTTTCAGTCCTTTGCTCTACCACTGAGCTACCGAGGCTTGAAAACTCTATTGTTAAACGGTTGCGGGGGTCGGACTCGAACCGACGACCTCTAGGTTATGGGCCTAGCGAGCTGCCAACTGCTCTACCCCGCTATAATATTTTTTGTGGGCGATGGAGGACTCGAACCTCCGACCTCAACATTATCAGTGTTGCGCTCTAACCAGCTGAGCTAATCGCCCGAACTTGATTTAAAAGAGCGGCCTTTAACCGCCTAAAATCTGAGAAGACTATAACAAATAATAAATAAAAAGGCAAGTGATTAAAGCCCGGAAATGAGTAAGATTAGCTCGGTTTTAATGTTAGTCGCGCCGGTTTTATTGGAAAAATCCAGTTTAATAAGTTGATCCAGATATTTTTTTAAAATCAGGCTGGAAAAGTTTTTAGCTTGCAAGGCGCCTTTTTTGGCGACATAAGGATGAAGCTTTAATTTACCGGGCATTTCTAGAGGACTCATGTTTAGATCAAGAGCGGCGCGAATCTGTAATAGGATTTTGAATTGGCGAATAAGCATGGCAATTAAATACTCGTCACTTAAGCCAGCGGCGTATTGTTCTTCCAGTAATCTTAAGGCTTGGGGTTTGTTTTTGGCGCTTAAGGCATCGGTTAGGGCGAAAATATCTTCATTAAATGCTCCCTTAGTCATTTCTTTAACGTCGCTATCAATAATGATTTTATTAGCGGTGTGGAAAGACAATTTTTTTATTTCTTGCGACATCAACCAGAGGTCGCCATTCGTCAAATTTATTAAAAGAGAGGCGGCGGAAGCAATAATGTCTTGGCCGTATCTGGCAGCTTCTTTTTTTAACCAGGTCAGTAGCTGCGCATTGGTTAACAGTCTGAATTCTTGAGAGTATTTTTGCTTGCTTAAAAAAGTGAATAATTTTTTAGCGTCGGCTTTTAAAGATTTTTCTTTGCCCTCCAGCTCTTCATCAATAAAAATAATAATATTATCTTCGTCGCCAGCGAATTTTTTCAAATAGTCCGTTAATTCAGTAAATGTTTTTTCTTTTTTATTTTTAAAAATATTTTCAATGACGACTAAGCGTTTTTTAACGAACAGGGAACCGGTGTTAATTTTTTCGTTGATTTCTTTTAAAGTAGCCGTTTCGCCGTCAATCACGTTTAAGCTGTGGGCGTCGGGATCAACGTCCTTAATGAATTTTTTTTTCATTTCTTGAAGCAGGCGGCGGGAGCGAAAAGTATCCGGGCCGTAGAGGAAAATAATCATAGTTATGAGCGGTATTTTTTAATAGCTTGCTGAAATAAATTGCCCTTTTCTTTAAAGTCTTTAAAAAGACTATAACTCGGCGAGGCGGTAGAAAGCAAACAAACTTGTCCGGGTTTAGTGTTCTGGTAAGCAAATTTTACAGCCGTTTCCATTTTGGTGGTGTGCAAGATTTTTGGGCCGGTGAGTTTGTTTTTTCGGTAAGCCCTTTTCACTTCTTGAGCGATTCTTTGGCCACTGTCAGGAAGCAGAACGACGTTAGCGATATTTAATTTGGCCAAACGATCGGCTAATTTGGCGAATTTATAACCGCGGTCTTCGCCGCCTAAAATAATCGTGCCGATTTTTTTTTGGAAGACTTCCAGGGCGGCTAAAGTTGATTCCGGAGTAGTAGAAATGGCATCGTCGTAGAAAGATATCTCTTGATACTTGCCGACAAACTCTAAACGATGCTCCAGATTGGTAAATTTAGTTAGGGCTTTTTTAATAGCCGCGTTAGAGACTTTGTATAATTTAACCGCGCAAATCGCCGCCATGATGTTTTGTAAGTTATGTCGGCCTAAAAGCTTAAGATCGTTTAAAGAAATTATTTTTTCGTTGCCGTAATATAAATAATTTTGGCGGACGGAACATTTTTTTAAATAATCAATCTCGGCAGCAACGGTTTTTCGCGCCAAGGTTTTTAAGGCCGGATACTGGGAATTAAAAACAAAAAAATCTTCCTTGGCCTGGAACTTAGTAATATTAGTTTTCGCCTGGAAATAATTATTAAAACCGCGGTGGTAGGGCAGGTGGTCGGGGAAGATGTTAATAAAGACGGCGACATGCGGGCTATAAACAGCGGTCGCTAATTGATAACTGGATAATTCATAAACAAATATTTTTTGTTCGTCTTTAGAAACTAAATGTTGGAGCGGATCATAACCGATATTGCCAATCAAATAAGCCTTTTTCCCGGCCGTCTTTAAAATTTGATAAATTAAGGAAGCGGTCGTGCTTTTGCCTTTAGTGCCGGTTACGCCAATGGTTTGTTTGTTGTAGGTTGATAAAAATAAGTTTGTAATTGAATTTATTTGGCGGCCAGAATTCTTGGCGGCGATTATTTCCGGTTCGCGGTCGCTTATTCCTGGTGATTTAACAATGACTTCATATTTATTTATTGCCGTTAAATAGTTTTTGCCGGAAAAAACAGTTACGTGTTTATCTTTAAACGCCAGCGGCTTTTGATCAGCCACGCCAAATTTAAGATTAGGATATTTTTTTCTCAAGTAATTATAAGCAAATTGTCCTTCTAGGCCATAACCTAAAATTAAAATTGAACGGAAATTAAGAGGGGTATTATGTTCCGTCTGATTTTTCAAGGCTTCGTTAATTAACTTGCCTGGCTCTTTCAGGCGCGCGGCGATATTTTTTTGAAAGTATTTAACAATAAAGTCACCTGACCATTCTTTTTTAGCGGCCGTCAGAAGCAGGGCCGCGTTTACTTCAGTTGGCGTCCCGACGCAATCAAAAGGTTTGAATTTTTTTTCGCCCCAGAGTTCTTGAAATAATGGCAATAATTCTTTTTTGGCGAAAAGATTTTGGCCGAAGATTTTAATTAGTTTTTGGCGGTCGACAAAGGCGGCTAATTGCGAGAAGGCAAATAAGCATTTAGGGCACTCACCGCACCAACGAGGATGAGCCTTCTTAGTAAAAGAAAAATTGCGGTTGCAACTGGAGAAAGTCGGGAAATACTTTTCCTGCTTGGAGAATAATTTAGTTATTTTAAGTTCGGAAAATTGTCTGAGCAAGCTAAAGTAGTTAATGTCCGGCGTAACAAAGTTTTTTAAGTAGTCTCGGAGATCATTTTCAAATTCTAACGATTTGCTGTATTGATGATTTATTTCTTCGCCCAGATATTTAACATTACCAAAGTTAGCGCTCGCTTCGTTAGCGAAAACGATGTGACGGTAATTTTTTAAAACGGCAGTCAGAATTGTTGTCCAGGCATAAATCGCTGAAATCGGGATATGACCGTTGTAAACGCCCTGTTTATTTAGTTCAATCAACTTCGGATCAAGTAAGCGGTTACTTATAATTCGCGGTTTGGCGGCGATTTTAGCGGTCGCTCTTTGGATATCGCTGTCGCGCAGAGAGATCAAGCTAAAATCTTGGCCCAGGTCTTTTAAGATCTCCGCCGCCAGAGCAGAATCTTTACCGCCGCCCCAAGGGAGTAGAGCGCGGTCGACTAATTTTGTTTTAAGCGGTTTGGTAATTTTATTTTTTTGGTAAGGGAAATTAATTAAGCCGCGGTAATCAATTTTATTTTTGTAAAATAGTTCGCCCAAGCCTTTAGTATAAAGCTTGTTCCAAAATTTCGCCTCATCTTTTGATAGAGTTCCGCTTTTAATGATTATTTTTTTAGGGCAATAGGTTTTATAATAACTAATCCCCAAAGCGAGCTGAAGATTGAAAATAATTCGGTCAACCAAAGCCCGGTTCACCTTATTCCAGTCTATTTTTCCGCCACCCAAGATAATCTTGCCGGTGAATTTTAAGCCGTTATTAAAAGAATATAAAAAAGAGATCGTCTTGGTTTTTTGATCAAGATGATACGATTCAAAAGTGAAAATAGTGGGCTTGGCTAAGTTATTTTTCATTTAATATTAGGTAATTATTTTAATAATATTGACGGAATCTTAAAAATATTATAAAGTGTTCTATTAGATTTGTTCATTTCTAAACTCAAGATATTATCCAAATTTTAGTAGTGTAAACCAAAATCTGAAATTTATGAAAACCTGGAGAATTATTTTTTTATTAGTTATTGCTGTTTTTCTTTTTTCCTGCAGCGGCAAGAAAACCGTTAAGAATGTTACGATCCACGCTAACGCCAAAATTTTCTGTTTAGTAGATCGCGATGCCAGTAATGTCGGTTCTTATGATATCCGTTTACTTGTGCCGGCCGACACCAACCACGATGGTCTGACTGATATTCGGATAAGGATAACTGCCGACGGATATATCAGCAGCTCTCTTTTTTTGTATTTTCGCCAAGCGTTACCGGATAAAGATATTCTAATTAAGGATGTCACCTATGTTCCGAAAAAAGGTAGTTGGCGCATATCTGGGGATTTTACAATCAAGGAATAAATTAGCGGTTCAATACCGATGTAAGACTGCCGTTGTTAGCGCGGCAGTTTTTTTATTTTAATTCTCCCCAATTATCGCCAATACTCTCATCAACAATAATCGGCACGCGCAACCTTAAAACATTCTGCATGATATTTTTAATCTTCGGCGAGTAAGAACTAAGTTTATCTTTTTTAACTTCAAAAATCAACTCATCGTGAACTTGCAGGAGCAGACGGATTTCTTTTTCCCGACCCTTGATTAATTCTTCAATTTTGACCATGGCCATTTTTATTAAATCCGCAGCCGTGCCTTGAAGAGGAGTATTAATAGCCATGCGCTCGGCGCTCTTTCTAATCATCGGAATATTAGAATTAATTTCCGGTAAGGGGCGTTTGCGACCAAAAAGAGTCGTGGCGTAACCGTTTTTTTGTGCTTCTTTAATTGAATTCTGAACCATCTTTTTAATATTGGGATAAGCCAAAAAATATTTATTAATAAATTCTTGGGCGCGCCAGTAAGGGATGCCGGCGGACTGGCTCAGGCCGTGCGGTCCTTGGCCATAAAGAATGCCGAAGTTAATCGCCTTAGCTTCGCGGCGCATATTTTTAGTCACGGATTCTAAATTAACTTCGTTTATTTCCGCGGCGGTCGCGGTATGAATATCTTCTTCGTTTTTAAAAGCGGCAATCATTTTTTTATCGCCGGCCATATGGGCGGCTAAACGCAGTTCAATTTGCGAATAATCAAAACCGACTAGTTGATAACCTTTTTCGGCGACAAAAGCGGTGCGAATTTTGCGGCCTTCGTCGGTTCGCGTCGGAATGTTTTGTAAATTCGGGTCGGTTGAGGAAAGACGGCCGGTGGCGGTAATGGTTTGGTTGAAACTGGTATGAATGCGGCCGGTTCGCGGATTAATCATCGTCGGTAGGGCATTTAAGTAAGTAGTCTGCAGTTTGTTTAGTTCCCGGTAATCGCGTAGTAGAGGAATAATCGGGTGCAAGTCATTTAGCTTTTCTAATTCTTCTTCGGCCGTGGAAAAACCAGTCTTGGTTTTTTTAATATTACCGGTCGGAATCGCCAACTTTTCAAAAAGAATTTCCTTTAGTTGTTTGGTGGAATTAATATTAAATTTTGATTTAGCGAGGCCGTGAATTTCTTTTTCCAGTTTAGTTAATTTAGCGCTCACTTCCTTATCTAAGGCTTTAAGCGGCGCCAAGTCAATTTTAATGCCGTTATTTTCCATTTCACCTAAGACGGGGATAAGCGGCATTTCAATTTTATTAAATAAGTCTTCTAGACCTTCACTCTTTATTCTTTTGGCTAAAATTTTTACTAAACGATTGGTAAAATCGGCGTCTTCGCAGGAATAAAGACTTAATTTTTCCGGATCCAGCGCTTTAAAGTCAATCGTTAATTGGGTCGGCTGGGTATCGGCCAAATTAACTTTGGAAATTTTTTCAAAACCTAATTCCGTAAAAGTCAGCGAATCTAAATTATGCTGGCGGCTGGAAGGATTAAGTAAATACGAAGCAATCATCGTATCAAAAGCCAGGCCTTTTAGTTCCAGACCCTGGTTAATAAAGACGCGCCAATCAAATTTTAGATTATGGCCGTATTTTTTAATCTTGGGATTTTCTAAAATTGGTCTTAGTTCTTCTAAACGTTTTTTATTAGCTAATACAAAATAGGCCTCGCTTTCTTTCCAAGAAAAACTGATTCCTAAAAGCTCGGCGCTAATCGTCTCTAAGCCCGAAGTTTCCGTATCTAAGGCAAATTCTTTCTGAGTTTTTAGTTTTTTTAAGAAGGCGCTAAATTTTTTATCATCATTAACTAAGGTGTAGTTAAATTTTTTCGCATTGCGCGCGAACTTCGCTGCACCCGAGCCGCGCGCCTCCTCTTTGGCGCTAATTACTTCCGTTTCAGTCGTCTTGTCCTTGGTTTTGCCGTGGGCTTTATTAATGTTGTCTCTCAAATCTTTAACTTTAGTTAACAAAGATTTAAATTCAAGTTCGCTGAATAAAGGTAAAACGTTTTCCAGTTTAAAAGAAGAAAATTGAACATCATTTAGAGAGAATTTTAAGGGCGCCTCTTTATTAATCGTCGCTAATTTTTGACTTAAATAAGCGTTATCTTTATTTTCTTGTAATAATTCTAAGACACGCGGTTTAATTTTTGAATTTTTTTTAGCGACTGCCGCGTAAACGCCGTCTAAATCCTTAAACTCAGTCAATAATTCGCTGGCCATTTTTTCGCCGATGCCCCGAACGCCGGGAATATTATCGCTCGGGTCGCCGCGCAAAGCCTTATAGTCAATTATTTGATTAGGGTTTAAATTATAACGCTCTTTAACTTGTTCATCACCATACAAAACACTGTCTGACAGGCCGCGACTCATTGTATAAACTTTGGTTTTATCATTAACTAATTGCAGAGTATCTAAGTCGCCAGTAATAATTATTTTTTCCAAGTTCTTTTCTTTTTCAGTCTGCTCGCAAATTGTGCCGATTAAATCATCGGCCTCATAACCGCTTAATTCAAAAATCGGAATATTAAAAGCTTCGGCCACTTTTTTAACGAAGGGGATTTGCTCGTAGAGTTCGTCCGGCGCCTTAACGCGGGTCGCTTTATAGTCGGCGTATTGTTCGTGGCGGAAAGTCGGTCCTTTTTTATCCAGGGTTAAAACCACGTATTCCGGATGAAATTCGTTTAAGGCTTTAAGAAGGAAGGAAGTAAAGCCGTAAACCGCATTAACAATTTGGCCGCTTTTGGTACGCAAAGTTGGTGGCAGGGCATGAAAACTGCGGTGAATTAGGGCGTTTCCGTCAATAATTATTAATTTAGGTTTGGTTTTAGACATGGCTTAATTTTAGCATTTTTGGCTCTTACGGGCAAAAGGGAAACGATTATCAAATTATTATATTTGACTAGTTTCTTAGTTTCTTTTAAGATGAATGGAAATCCGTACTTTAAAATATTGAATTACCAAGATATAACTCAAGTTAATATAAACCCAATATCCAAATCTTTAAAAATGAAAACGAACGTACTCATTATCAATGAGCAACCCGAGGATCGGCCGGATGTTTTTTCCAGTTATCTTTCGGGCAGAGGTATCGCGATTAAGAGACTATCGCTTTTATCAGCCCTTACCGTGTTAACTCACGGCGAAGAAATAGACGCTAAAATTATTTTAGTAGTCAATTATCCTATTGAAGAGGCGGTTAACATTAAAAAATTAGCGCCACAATACAAAGTTATGAATGTTAACGGCGGCAAAAAGTCTTTCGGAGCCGTTTTATATGACGTTTACGGACCACATGATAATGACCCTTACTCCTTCGGCAGTTGGGAAGAGTTTGAGAAACCATTATTTTCTTTCGTTCCTCGACCAAAGCAACATCTCATCTATTCGCATAGTGATGGTTTTAACAGCCATTATTATCGTTTTAATCCCGAAGTGACGGCCGCCAGAAAGGTCACAGCCAATCATCAGCAATTAGCTTATTTTATGGAGGCAATGGTTTTTCTATCGGAAGAGTACTTAAAGCTACTTGAAGGTTGGGCTAAAGAAGTCACCTACTTAAAATTTCCGGTCAAATTCTCATTTAAGAATGATAAAAAAATCAAGAGGATTATTATTCCGCTCATTAATGAGCATCGCGGTTTACCGGTTTTTAAAGAAGGGGACAACATCTATTTGTGGGGTGAGAGCGGAGACGAGCCAAAATTCAAAGCCACCGTGGCCCAAATTGAGGAAGAAGAGCTTCTGATTAATTTTGGTCGTTTAATCAATCGCCATAATTTGACCGACGTGACTTATATCTGCGCCGAACCAAAATACCTCAGTACTAAAATTAAGCGGCAGATAGATAAATTAAAGTGGTTTAAAGCTTTAATGAATTTAAAGAAAAAGGAAGCCGGGAAAGGAAACTTTAAAGCCGCTTCGCCGATTGACTTCTTAGCCGACTGTGCTCACCAGGCTAACTTAAATGAAGCGGAAATCCCCTACAATTATCTACTTTGTCTGAATAAAGAAACTGAGAAAATTTTACGCGATCAAAGTCAGGTTAAAGCTTTGGAAAGTTTTTTGGGTCCGGAGTTTATCTCTTTAATAATCGGCCCAGCCGGAACCGGAAAGACCTCTATGAGCGCTGTCGCCAACCAACAACTAGTCAACCAAGCCTCTCAAAATGTTTTAGGTGTGTCCCACAGTAATTTAGGAGCTGATAACATTACTATCGCTACCGCGAAACATTTAGCCTCGGAACAAGTATTCCGCTTAGGAAATAAGATTAGTGTCATTTCACCGCCCGCTTTAGAATATCACAATTCGAGCCGTGATCAGGAGGGGTTTTTTAACTGGCACGAAGAAGATGGCAGAGAGGACAACCAGCCACGGTTCAAGGAAAAGATTTTTCTTAAGGAAGTTTTGGATAAAAAACAAGGAACATTCTTTAGTTGCACTATTGACTCCTATCCGCTAATTAGCAATCTTAAGGAACTAAAAGTGAGGATGGATGTCGTAGAAATTGACGAAGCGAGCCAGGGTTTGTGGCCTGATTTAATTGAAATTTTTGCCGTTGCCAAAAAGAAACTGGTTTTAATCGGTGACCCGAGGCAGTTAGGTAATATTCCTTTACCCAAGGAGATCGTCCTTTGTTTGCAGGAACAGGTTGATAAATTAAAAGAGCAGAGGCTACCCCAGGACCATTGGTTTAAACAGTTGAAGCTACCTAAACCCGTAGTCTATTATTTCGCCCGCGGTTTTTTCAATTCGTTGATTGAACTGGAATATCTGCCGGTTAATCTGCTTAATTGTAACCGTCGCTCCTTGAAGAATATTAGCGATCTAAGTAGCTCAATTTTTTACCAAGGGCAGTTAATTCCTGGCCTCTTTAATCCTGATCCTAAGAAGCAGGGATTAATTGCCTTTATTGATACCAAAGATGTTTCTAAGTTTCATGACGAATCCAGGGGGACATCCTGGTCTAATCCTTTAGAGGCGACTTATTTAGTCAAGAAAGAGATTATTCCTCACCTGGTTAAAGAAGCGCGGAATAATAATCAGATAACCAATACGGCTCTAATTGCCCCTTACCGCCCGCAAGTTGGTTTGTTCCGGGAAAAGCTCCGTAATAATTTACTTTTCCATGAAGATCTGAAAAAGCAGGTATTAATCGACTTCGAAGAGGAGCTGGCCGATGAAAACACTAAAGGGGTAATAATGGCTAAAAAAGTTGAAGCCGTTTTGAATCAATTATGTATTACAGTTGATTCTATCCAGGGCGGCCAGCGTAAAACAATTTTTGTCAGCTTTACCCGATCTAATTCAGATCATGAAATTGGTTTTAATAAGTACTCGGAAAGATTGTGCGTCACCATAACTCGAGCTCAAGAGAACCTGATTATGATCGGTAATTCAAATACTTTCTTGGGTTGTAAATATCCAGAAATCGTGGCGGCTTTTACCGAAATGATCAATTTCATTAAAGCAAGAGGGATATATAGAAAGCTGAAACCACAATAGAATAAAATAATAACAAAACTTAAAGAAAAAAGGCTGTCCAGATTCGGGACAGCCTTTTTAAAATCTTAAGTCATATTGGTAGGAAGGAACGCGCGGGGAAAACCTGCTGTTTTCCCAGGAAAGAAGTTTAAATGGTTAACGGTACGTTAGGCTAATCCAAAGATGGTTTTGGATCTCTTTCCGGGCATAACGTACCTATCGTTTACCGCCAAATCCTGCAACAGCCGGTGCCATATCCAGAGGTCTACCCTTATTGGGGAAAAAATGAAACCTGATGTCGTCGCGAGACAGCATCTTTTGCCCGCACACTTCTTTTCCGATTAAAACCATCTGGTTTAAAAAAGGGAAAACACTTGAAATGACAGGATAGCTTAAAACGATAACCATGAAAAAAGCAAATTTTACCATGGCGTAGTTTTTAATGAAAAATTTACCTCGTTTGAGGTGGGAGGGCCGCGGTCCAACAGGTTTTATCCCCCCTGGTTGGACCAATTTCTATTGAGAGTAGTGGGGCGCCCCGATAGCCAAGCTACCGGGTGCCCCTAGACGAACGCGAATTTTTGGTTGAGAAAACTCCGGTTTTTTTCACTGATCCGTAAAGCCGCTGCTTTCATCGGGATCAATCGCTCTGAAATAAGGCTCGTAGTCGAGGCGGCGGCATTGCTGAGTCGGAAAACCAGCATTCGCGGAATAAAGTCATGGCTCTCAATAGAAGGAAAAGTCAAAGAACTAATTTGTCTCATATCCTTCTGTTTTTGGTATGTTAGAATTTAACCAAATTGTAATATTAAAGTCAAGAGATTACAAAAAGGCTGGTTTTTGCTAAAATTATAAAATAGATTAAGATAAGATTAATCATATGAAAACTATCGCTTTATTCTTCGGCGGCCTAAGCAATGAAGCCGAAGTTTCAATCATGTCCGCTAGAAACGTAGTTAAGAATTTTGATTATCGCCGCTATAAATTGGTTTTAATTTATTGGCGTAAACAAGACGGTTATTTTTATCAAGTAAAAAATATTAATAAATTAGGAAGGGGCGGTCTAAAACGTCTGGCGATTGAAGATTTTAAAAAACTTTTTGACGTCGCCTTGCTCATGACGCACGGCCGTTTTGGGGAAGACGGAGTTCTGCAGGCGATTTTAGAAAGTCAAAAAATAAAATATTGCGGTTGTCGGGTTTTAGGCTCGGCTCTTTGTATGGACAAGGCGGTTTTTAAAGACCTGCTTAAATCCGCCGGAATTGATCAAGTTAAATATTTAATTTTAGATTTTAATTCTGCCAGTAAGGCGGAAATAAAAAGTCAGCTAGAAAAAATCAAAAAGAGTTTTAAATTACCTTTATACATTAAACCAGCTAACTCCGGTTCGTCAGTCGGGATTACTCGAGTAGAGAAAACGACGCAACTTGATAAGGCAATCAAAGAGGCGCTCAAGCATGATACTAAAATTGTCGTTGAAGAAGGCTTAATTAATCCTAAAGAAATTGAAATGGCTGTTTTGGGAAATGAAAAGTTATTAATTTCCCGTCCGGGCGAATTAAGGTTAGTAAAAGATTTTTATAATTACGATGATAAGTATAAGTTAGGCCAGGCGCAGGCGCTGGTGCCGGCAAAAATTAGTTTGCAACAGACTAAAAAGATTAGACAGCTGGCCGAGCGCGCTTATCGCCTCGCTAATTGCCAAGGGTTTGCCAGGATTGATTTTTTTATCTCCCGAGGGAAAGTTTACCTTAATGAGATAAACACTTTGCCTGGTTTTACCGATATTTCCATGTATCCGATGTTAATGATGGATAAGGGAATGAGTTATCAAAAACTTCTTAATAAGATTATTGAGTTAGCTTACTAAAATCTGGCAAGCGAAGAGTTTTAAAGAGCTAATTGCGTCGACAGACGCCTCTAAGCGCTAGCGATATAGTTTCTATACAGATAGCCTATATTTTGTTATACTTTTAAATATCTAATAAATTAACAAAAGTTTTATGAAAAAATTTTTTTTGTTAGTATTGAGCCTCGCCGTCGCTGCGGCATTTTTGCCATCGATGGTTTTAGCGGCTGTTAGTGCGCCAAGGCTGCTTACGCCCGGCAATGGCGCGAAAGATTACCATTCTTCAGTTACCCGATTGTCCTGGACGAAAATTCCCGGCGCGACATCTTATGAGCTAGCTGTAAAAGACGGCAGCACTGATTTCAGCGGAGTAAGTCCTATCTCGCTTGACTCCAATTATATATTGGCAAATCAGGCTAATATTCAAAATAACGGCCATGTTTATTATTGGAAGGTAAGAGCCAAAATCGGCTCTGAAGAAAGCGCTTGGTCTCAGGTCTTTAAATTTACCACCTCGGTCAAACCAGCCGCGGCCACTGCTCTTTACCCTAATAATCTAACTTTCAGTAAGACTAACCCTAAAGATTTTTCCTGGAAAGCCGATAGAAATAATATTTTTGGTGAAGTCACTTTTTATTTATTTTTAAACGGCAGTTGCACCGATCAAAAATTTACATCTTTTATGGCTTATAAGGGAACTAAGATCTCCTTGAGTCTTTTTTTATCGACGATTGCGCCGGGGACATATTGTTGGTCGGTAAAGACTTATGGTAATGCTACCGCTGGCGATGAATTAGAGTCAGTCAAAGCGAAATTTACTTTGACGGATTTTAATTCTGCCCCTAATTTAACTTTTATCTCCCCTGGTTTCGGAGAGACTATCTTTTATTGGCAAAAAACCACGGATAGCAATTTTACAGTTCAGGTGTCAAAGAATGCTAATTTTCCGGTCGGGGGAAACACGGTTGAAGCTACGGGCGTGACTACTAATTACCTTTTATCAAGTTCGGCGCCGGCAACCTTTAAGGATTTTATTAATAATAACCCGAACGTTGACCTTTATTGTCGGGTAGGAGTAAACGGCGCTTGGTCCAGGGTTCAAAAATTCAAGAATGTCGGGCTTTCCAAGCCGGCGTTAATTTATCCCGCTACTAATGCCCTTAATTTCGTGGCCACTTCGTCGGTTTTTAAGTGGGGGAAAGTTAATAGCGCCAGTTTTTATAAGTTAACCATTGAAAAAGCCAGTGATAACAGCCTTAAAACTTATTATTCCAGCGCCCCTACTTATAAAATGCCAGTAAATCTAGCTAGTACTTCTGGTAATTTTTGGAGCACTTCTACCGATTATATTTGGCGGGTGACGGCGTATAACGATTCTACCGAATCAACTTCCTCTGATCCTTTCTATTTCAAAACGAAATAGTAATTTGATATTCTTTAGAAAATAAAAAACAGCCCAAACTACTTGGGTTGTTTTTTTATTAAAATGAGTAGGTTTATACTTAGTAGATTATTGTTTATTTGCTAATAATAAACAAAATATAGTTTAAGAAATGAGCAAGTTTTATATTTAATATTGACTAGTTTATTATTATGATATATAATGTATTATATGAATAATAATCTTAGAATAAAAGAAGCGGCTGATTTTTTAGGTATTTCTGTAGCTACATTAAGAAGGTGGGATACTAAAGGAAGATTGGCGGTGCAAAGAAAAGAGCGGGGAGAACATCGACTTTATAGTATCACCAGACTAGAAGAATTTTTAACTTCCCGTTGTTTAGAGCTAGCTGAAAAGTGGATCAAGGATAAAATTAGCAAAAGACCCCATGCTATTTTTTACTGTCCGGACAGCTCTATATTCCAGGCCAGGTTATATAAATTGCGAAGCGCCTTGAGTCCGAGAGAGGAAATAGAATCTTTCTACTCCTTGTTAATATCAATAGTCGGAGAGATAGGTGATAATTCTTTCGGCCATAATATCGGTAATTGGCCGGATATTACCGGAATATTTTTTGGGTATGACATTAAAAACAGGGTAATCGTCTTGGCTGATCGTGGCCAAGGAGTGCTCAAGACTTTAAAGAGGGTTAAGCCGGAGTTAGTCGATGATAGCGAAGCTTTGAGAGTCGCTTTTACTGAAGTGGTTTCCGGAAGATACCCGGAAAATCGCGGTAATGGCTTAAAATATGTCAGACAGATAATAGAACAAAACCCTTTTGATTTGTTTTTTCAAAGCGGTGAAGCTAAGTTGAGTTTGGGAAGAAATAACCTAGAATTAAAAATAAAAAAAACCAAAGATTCTTTTAGGGGTTGTTTGGCAATTATAAGGTTCTAAACATATGATTATTAACATTAAAAAATTTGGCGCCATATTGACTTCGCGCCAACTGGGCAAGGAAGCCTGGGCCGCTTTTTTGCCGGATTTAAATAATATTTCCGAGGACGAAAAGGTTTATCTTGATTTTAGCGGTGTGGACGTTTTTTCTCCGTCCTGGGGAGATGAATTTTTAACGAATTTGTATAAAAAGTTCGGTGAGCGTTTAGTATTAAAGAGAAGCACCAACTCTTCGGTCGTGGCAACGATTGATATACTGCAAAAAGTTAATCATCTAAAATTTAATATTGAATAGATTGAATTTATGAAACTAATTACCGAAGATAAGCTTAACAAAATAATAACCAAGCAATACTCCTGGGATTTTAACCTTGAAGAAAACGGTTTATACCTTATAGAAATAATCGCCAGTGCCAAGAGTTGGTGGCAGAATGCTAAGCGCGGCCGAACGTTTTTTAAAGACGATGATATTTTTCTGTTTTTAGACGAGCGGGAGTTGACGACGTCAAAAAATACTAAGCAAGACGCTAGATCCGCTTGGAACGGCAACGAGCTAAAAGGACTAGAGAAAACTCTTTTAATGGCTGTTAATCTAAAAAAAGGAAGACATGTTATCGCTTTAAAACCAAATCAAAGCCCCAGTTTAAAAAGTTTGTCTATATCAAAAATAAAAGAAAAAGATAAGATAGAGTATGTCCCTGTGAATAACAACCCAGCTCAAAAGAGTGAAGGGCGACCATGGTTAAGTTATATTATTTTAGACCTTCTGATCACTAGGCTGAGTATCTCCGCCCGAGCGCCAAGATCAAAGAAAGACGATGACGATATTAAACTTTTAATTAATGGAGTTATCCAAAGAAATGAAAACCCCAAAGCCCATCGCGATTGGTACTGGTGCGGCCAGGTTTTAAAAGGAGAGGATAAAATATTTTCTCTTAGTAACCCTAATAACTCAAATTCCAAACAATTCAACATTGATCTCTATTCGGACGGTGCCCCTCGTCTTAATCGGATCGAGCTGGAATTTAAAAGAATTCCGACGATTGATAATCCGGAGTGGACAGAAGACTTTAATGATGATACCGACGAGATGATTTTGGCTAGACTTATTTTTGGAGAGGCGGAGGGCGAGCCACGGGAAGCTAAGATTTGGGTGGCAGGCTCGGTAATCAACAGAGTGAACGCTCAAGCTTGGCCCGACACAATCAAAGGTGTTATTTTGCAGAAAGGACAATATGATCCTTTTAAAACCTCAAGTGATATTTATAAAAAAATAATTAGTCCCTTAGGATTTGATGGTGTTGGCGTAGCCGATCAAAAAAGTTGGTATGAATGCTACGAGATCGCTCAAGATATAATTTCTAAAAAAATTAATAATCCGACTTCGGCCACCCATTTTCTCGGCAAAGGGGGAATGGATATAGAAACATTTAAAAAAACGATTGTGCCTAAGGGAAAATTTTTAAAGAAAATTGGAAATACTAGTTTTTATTGGAGCCCAAACTAGGTATGTTTAAGAGAATCCTGAAAATTATTTCATTGGTATTTATTTTAGGGGTGGCTTCCTTAATGGCCGCTTTTATTTTATGGCCGCGCTTTTTTTTGGATATCTCCATTTATTTGGATGATACTTCTATTTTCGCCTGTTGGCCGATAGTCCCTTACTGTCAGGAAATTTCCGGAACGGATACTTACAAATTTGGCTTGAATTGGTCGCCGGACGGAAGGCACTTGTCTTTTTATGACGAAATTAAAGAAAGCAACGACCGGCGAACTTTTTTAAAGATCGTTAATCCACTCACTTTAAGAACTAAGACTATTTTTATCGGACCATGGGGCACGGGTTATTCTAAATGGCTGGATAACAAAACCATTAGAGCTTATGTCAGAGGAGGAACGGGGGTTAAGGGGTATTGCGATATCAATATTAATCGGTCTCGACCTTTTGTTCTTTATGATGATGATCGAGATAATGAGTTGAATCCTTGCGGTTTTATACAAATTTGGCTTGATGACTTGAATCAGCCAGGATTCGATTTCGGCAAAAATTAATCAAGAAAATGATATATGAGCGGTTCTAAATATTTTTTTATTTTAAAGTTTGGCTTAGTTTTAATTGCCGGAGTTTTGATTTTTGGCCTTATTTATCAAGCCGTTAGCTCTCGGAGTTACGATAAAAATGTTTTATCGGCTATTGGCTCGGCGGAAGCCCGAATTATATCTGACAATGCTCACCTGACCATAAATATTTCCCGGGCGGGATCGCTTGTTAATCTAACGAAGGCTTATAAGCTTCTCGATCAAGACTTAAACCTGCTTAAAAATTTTTTAAGGAAAAACGGTTTAACCGACTATAAGATTACTGTTAATCCCACATCCATAAAAGAAGAGCTAATAAAGGGCAATCGGAAAACAGGAGTGGAGTTAAACAGGCTAGTAGAGATATCAAGCGAACGGGCGGAAAAAATAAAAGAAATATCCGAAATAGTTTCAGCGCTTTCTTCTTCAGAAGTAGTTTTTTCCGTTGATTCAGCGGAATATTACTATAATGGCGATTGGCCATATGAACAGCTTTTAAAAGAGGCGGCTGATGACGCCCGAGAGCAGGCCGTAGCCAAAGCAGCCGTTAGGGGGCGCCATTTGGGCGAGTTTAGGAAGGTTCTGGGCGGTTCAGAAAAGATTTTACCGGCTGATTTACCAAAAATTATCTACGGAAACTATGATCAAGACTATTATGATGACTCAACTCCGGAGAAGGATATAATGGTCACTGTTAAATTATTATTTGCTTATGAATGAAGAAATAAAATCTGAATTATCTCGGGTGGCTATATCCCAGATTGGACAGGGCAATAGAAGCGCTGATGAGCTTGGGTGCTTTAAAATGACAGGAGTCAAAGATATATTAAACCAGTTAGGCCCTATTTCTAAAAAAGAATACGATTATTACGAAAATCTATGATGACAAAAGGCGAGATTAATTTTGGCGATGTGGGTTGGGTTGAATTTGATCCTAGTGTCGGGTACGAATATCAAAGTAAAAGATTATTTAAGGAAACATTTTAATATAACTTAATAAATTTTAATAATTTAGTGACCTTGACGCCGAAATGAACGTCGGGCGGTCAGAAAAAATCCCGGCGGTCGGCGACCCGCTTAGGGAATTAGGGAGTATCAACGATAATATAGTTTTTCCCATCAATTTTTTCAATCTCCAAATTCGTAAAGTTTCCTTTTTCGCTTCGCCATTCATTCGAGAATCCCCAGTCGTTCCATTTCCAAACGGCGACATAGTTTCCGGTACATTTCGGTTTTTGTGAGTAATCTCCTTCTAGGACAACCAGATCGTTTCTTCCATCATTATCAACATCGGCAATCTTAAACTCACAATTCGGCTCAACGAGGTTTGAAGAGCCCCAAACTTGGCTCATTGAACCGTCGACAAAATCCAAAACAAAAAAATGATTTTTTACGCTCATATCGTTTTCTTTTACCCAAAAGGGTTTTGATGTTCCAAAATTGCCAGCTTTCCAGAGAGATAAATTTATATCTATAACCTTATCATTATTTGAATCGGCGAGAACAAAGTCATCTATCCACCAATCATTCGGTGATTGCCAAATAATTTTCTCGTTTTCCGTAATTGTTAATTTTCCGTTCTCCAGATTATATTTTTCAGAAACCGAATTATTATCTAAATCCTTTAATTCTTGTCTAGAAATAATCACGTTGTTCTTTGAAGCGCTGTTGTAAATTATCTTTTTTGTTTCTTCTTTAAAATTGTTATCGCTGCTATTCCATGAGTAGACATTTTGGCTCGCCAGTGGAAAATCTAATCTTTGTAAAATTTTATCCGCTTCATTTTTATCCGCCATTCGCGGTTGCGCCAGTTTTTCCATAACTATGGGCCAGAGGGAGATTTTGTTGATTTTATCTTTTGTAAAATAAATTTTGATTGCCAAGCCTTCTTTTGTCGCCGGCGATTGCGGCTGGTCAAAAACGAAATTTCCCAGGCTGTAAAAAATATATTTGTCCTGATATTTTTCCAAAGTCTCTACGACATGCGGGTGATGTCCGATAATCAAATCGGCGCCAGCATCAATGGCCGCGTGAGCAAATTTAACCTGCGAATCGTTTGGCCCGGCGGTATATTCAGTCCCGGCGTGCATTGAGACGATAACGAAATCAGCTTTCGGTTTTGCTTCTTTTACGGCTTTGGCCATTTTATCTATTCGCATAAATGCCGTTCCGGCGTGGTCGCCGCTCGCTTCATAAGAAGCCGGAATAACATCGGTATCGTTGTAAGCGAGAAAGGCAAATTTTATTCCTTTTTTTTCGATATAAATTGGTTGGTAGGCCGCCTGTTCATTTTCTCCCGCGCCAATATATTTAATGCCGACATTTTTAAGGTAATTGAAAGTATCTTTCAATCCTTTCTCCCCAAAGTTCGGCGTGTGATTGTTCGCCAACGACAAAATAGAAAATCCCGCTTGTTGCAAGGCTTTTTCCGTCCCGGGGTTTGATCGGAAAATCATTTCAAAATCGGGAATCTCTCGCCCTGGCGTGATTGGCGTTTCCAGATTTCCTAAAACCAAATCCGCGCTTTTTAGATAATCTTGAATTTTTAAAAACGGATAATTATTATCATTTTGTCTTTTTACTATTCTTTCTACTCCTCGCGAATAAGAAATATCACCGCTGGCAACTAAAGAAACTTCCTCGTTTGCTTGAGGAAGTTTCTTTTTTTGAGTTAAAAATTCTAAGAATTCTTTTTCGCCCGGCGTTTGGCTTTCTGAAATTTTCTGATTTTCTGGAGAATACAAACAACTAACGCCCCAAGAGGCAATAGCGAGAACGGATATGAAGATAATGATTAACCAGGTAATTTTCTTTGGCATTCATTTTATTTTGTGACAAAGGCATCAGTCCAGGAGGGGAGAGCTGGAGCTTGCTCCGAATTTAACAAATCTCGCCATTTTTTGTCGGTCAATCTGTCAGACATCGGCCAAGTAAATTCGTAGTAAGAATAAACTCCGCCTTTGGCAATTCTCAATTTTCCGTCAATCGGCACAACAACGTAAATTTCGGAAATTTTGCCCGTGCCTTCTTCTAAAACTTCGCCGTTCGGGTCGGTAGCAACATCCGCGACAATCGCGGCTGGGTTTTCATTCAAATAATTTCCTTGGTTTCCAGTTTCTTGATATGCGGGTTCATCTTTGTTTACTTCAAGCCAGAAATGCTCTAGTTGTCCACCATACGAACGGATAAGTTCGTAATCGTCATCAGTTAATTTTTCGTTATTTAATTCCTTTTCCGAAATTGTTTTAAGAGACATCGCTAGTTGCTCCATTTTGCTCAGATTGTCTTTCATATTTAGCGTCAGAAGTCCGCGAATATCCAAACCTTCGTTCGTCATCTTTAGAAGCGAGGCTAGGCGGGCGTAAACGTAAGGGTTGGGTTCAACATAACCGCGGTCGTCTTTTTCTTCCGGATTGCTGCCGCCTAATTCAGAATAGACCTGCTTGGCGTAGAGAATAGTGTCATGTTTTAATTCTGACCAGCTTCCTAAAAATGTATTAAGATCTTTTCTTGACCAAGCGGTATTTTGCATAAAAGACGGATAGCCATTTCCTTTTTCATCAAGAAGCGGGCGAAGTTGATATAGCCAAGTCCAGTATAAGTTTTGTGTCCAGTTTTCAGTCGGCAGTTCAGTGAGATATGTCTGCATTTTTGACATATTTTCTGAATATTTATCGTATTTTGTTTCTCCCATTTGCGTCAAAATGTTGAGCGCCTCCTTTGATCCCATTGCCGAAGGAATATCTAAACTCTTGGGCAACATTCGGCCCAGTATTTCTCTGTCAATAAGCCGCTGAAATATTGAGGCGTCAATCGTAAATCTTTGGCCCATAAATCGAAAACCTTTAATCTCCCTTTCTCTATCGGGTTGAATTTCAGCATCAAAAATTGGTATTGAATTTATTTGCGGCGGCTCCAGTGTTTTGGTCGCGTCAACAAAAGCGGAAAATTTGTTTTTATCGGCAGAGACTGTTTGGATTGTCGCCTCAGCGCCGTAAATTTTTTCAACCAAATCCTTGAATTGGTAATAAGTTATATCGTCACTCTTGCCGACGAAAAAGTTTACTGGTTCGTAAATTCTATTCCAACTTTTTTGATTAGCCTCTTTATTGAGAGCCAGAGTAATTAAAATTCCGGATTTTATTTCATCGTCATTTTTTAAGCGGAAAGTCAGTCGGCCATACCACATCATTGACTTGAAGTACGCTTTCAATTGCTCGGTTTTATCATAATGGCCTCTCGGTATGTATTGCGAGTAATCTTCTTTCAAAGCTTCCAAAGCATTGGCATCGCTCCCAATGTTCATCACCGGAGAAACCGTTATACCTTGATGAGCATCAATGTACGATAATTCTTGATTAATCTCATTGGTGATAATCGGGGGGATATTTACCGAAGGATCTAAAAGTTTGCTCCCGACCGCAAAGAATCCCACGTTTCTTTTGGCGGCATTTTCCCATTCCGTTCCTTTCAAGGTATCATATTGATTTTGTGCTTCCGAAAGCATATTAGCATTAAGCAATTTCAATTCGGCCGCCAATTTTTGTTCCTCTAATTGCTTAAGTAAGAAATCAAACATCAGATGGTAATTGTGAACCATTGAATCGGTTGTGATAAAGTTTGGCGTGTAGCGATAACGATTTGCTTCGTAGAGTGGGAAAAACTCATTATTGTAAGCCGGCGTAACAACAAAAGCGTTTTTGATAAGTAGATCTTTGGCCGCGTCAGAAAAATTAAAATCGCTGGCGTTAGTAACATTGCTTAGGTCTTGGCTAACAGAATAAGCCGGAATTTTCGGGCTGATATTTACGGGCACTTCCTCATAAGCCGCAAACTTGGAAGCAAAAGCAACGGCCGGTTTATAAATGTCTTCGGCCACCTTCTTTATTATTTCTTGCTCAGATTTTGGTAAAACGAAATAAACAACTAAAGCAATAATAACGACTACTCCTAAAATCCCCGAAGTAATCCAAACTTTTTTTGAGGATTTTGGCTCAGGCATAATCGGCAGCATTTTAAAACCATTCGGCGTTGGTTGACTAAAATTTTGATTATCCATATTTTTACTTTTTAGAGTTAATTTTTAAATTTATAAGCTTACTTATATTTTACCTCTTTTTTCGCGAATTTTACAATGCCTATTTTGTTAACTCATTCAGTGAAGCGCCGAGCGAGGCAATTAGTCAACTTTAGTGATCTTTAAAAGAAAATTTTCAATTAATGGGCTTTTAGAAGCAAAAAGAGACTTGACTAATGCCAAATCTCGTAATGTGGACCCTAGGAGACTCGAACTCCTGACCCTCTGCTTGCAAAGCAGATGCTCTACCAACTGAGCTAAGGGCCCGCAAACCGCCTTAAGGCGGCCTGGGGATTATATAAGGAAATAAGTTTATTGGGAAGGGGCGCTGTATTTAACGAGCGGACTGACGAGCCAGCGCATAAATTCCGGGCCGCTGCCGGTTAAAACAATAATGCCCACGATTAGAAAAACAATGCCGATTAATTTATAACCCAGTCTTGATCCACCCTCAGAACCGAGCTTTTCTTCAAACCAAGCTAGACGTCCAAAGTTATTAATGAACCACTCAGTCTTGATGACTAAGAAGATTCCCGGGGCCATAATAATGATCCCTAAAATGATGTGTCCCATATTTTTATTTTATGTAATTAAGCGGGTTATATTTACCGCCATTAATTATAACTTCAAAATGAAGGTGCGGTCCAGTAGACCAGCCAGTTGAACCCATGGCCATAATATTTTCACCTTTTTCTACTTCATCGCCAACTTTAACAAATAGTTTTGAAGCATGGCCGTAACGGGTTTTTTTACCGCCGCCGTGGTTAATAACAATACTGTTGCCGTAACCGGTTGCCCAGCCAGCAAATTCCACGACACCGGCATCGGCGGCGTAAATTGGAGTTCCTGATTTATTAGCGATATCAACTCCCGGGTGACGCCAAGAGAAATATTGGGTAATCCTGTGGCCTTGAGTCGGCCAGGTCATTTTATTACCACTCGCTGCCGCGGCTGGAGATTTGATTAGATTTTTAATAACCGTTAAGCCGGAAGTGCGGCCAGTATTAGTGCGAGCGATTGTTGTTTCACTAATTTTCTTGGCGCCGGGGAGAATTATTTTTTGTCCGACGCTTAAACTATTGCCTAAATTATTGCAACTCAAGATTTTTTCAATCTCCAAACCGTATTTTTTAGAAATTTGCGCCAGAGTATCGCCACGTTTAACCGTATATAAGACGCCGCTGTAGGGCAGGATTGTCAAACGATCTCCCGGGCGGATGAGGCCGAAAGAGGATAAATTATTAGCCCAGAGAACTGTGTTGACGCTAATTCCGAAGTGCTGGGCAATCGTGGAAATCGTATCGCCGTTTTGAACAGTATAATAGACTATTTCCGTCCGGGCCGCGCTCGGTGTTTCGCTCGCGCCCGTTGCACCAGTCGTCAGATAGGGCTTGAAAACAACATCGCCGTCATCATTAAAAAGTAATTCGTCGGCGTTATCTAAATTGTCATCGATAGCTAAATCAGTCTGTTTTTCCAGGGAGCAGGAGTCGACCAGATATTTTTCCTTGCCAGCAGTCAGCAGGCTGTTAGGCGTGATAGTTTCTTCGATTAGCTCCTCATTCGTGACGCCGCCAAATTCGGTTGGCAAAAGATTGGCTAAAATAGTTTTAGAAATCTTGTTTTCTAAAGCATTAGCTTGGCTATTGTTAGTCAGATTGGAAAAAATCAGGATAACGGACAGAAGAATGATAAATAAATAAAGGTATTTAGTGTGTAAAAGCTCGGCCGGCGATTTTTTTATGACCCCGGTTTTTTTTAAACGGAAGATTGTATAATATATTTTAGCTAATATTCGGTATAAAGCCGATTTAAACAGCCAACGAAAAGATCTGGCCAAAAGCCGGAAAAAATAAGAGAGCAAAGTACCCAGCAAATTCAAGGTTTTAATGGCGATTAATCCGGCCTCTACCACTATTTTTTTTAATTGTTGGTTTTTAAGTTGAGGAATATGATTATATTACGCTTTACTCCATACTATCATTTTTAAACTTTTATCGTCAATTTATGATATAATATTATCATTAGCAGTCAATTAAGCAGTCACTTAATATTTATATGTTTAAAATTGTATTACTTCGCCATGGTGAAAGCACTTGGAATAAAAAAGGGCTATTTACCGGTTGGACTGACGTAAATTTAAGCCCGCGTGGCCGGCAGGAATCACAAGAGGCGGGAAAAACGTTAAAAGCCAAAAAATTTATTTTTAATTACGCGTTTACTTCGGAATTAAAAAGAGCGCAGAAAACTCTGGATTTGGTTTTAAGGGAAATGAAATTGAAAGGCCTAGTGATTAAGAAAGACTGGCGCCTTAACGAACGGCATTACGGCGAGCTACAAGGCAAGAATAAAGAAACTATTCGGAAAAAGTACGGCGATAAACAATTTAATTTATGGCGGCGCGGTTATCAGGCGACCCCGCCGGGCGGGGAAAGCTTGCAGGACGTAGAAAAACGGGTCAAAGCGGTTTGGCGCGGAAAAATTGTACCAGCGATTAAAAGAGGCCGTCTGATTATTATAGCTTCTTCGGGCAATACTTTGCGGGCGCTAGTTAAATATTTAGATAAATTATCAGTAACTCAAGTCGGGGAACTAAATATTCCTTACGGTATTCCCCTGGTCTACGAATTTAATGAGCGGCTAAAACCAACTCGACATTATTATTTGGGCGACAATAAAAAGATTAAAGCGGTAATGGCTGAGGTTAAAAAACAAGGACGTTAAAAGATAAAAAATTAATTGAAAAAGCTCCGGCCGAAGCGCGGAGCTTTTTTATTTGGCGGGTTTGTCCCGCTAGTTTATTTTGGTAGAGGTATTTTTATATCTAAGCCTCTGCAAAGGAGATCAGACACTATTGTCTTGATTGCCAGACGGAGATCTTCGCGACTTGTTGTATGGCGAAGTTTTTCGCCGTGGCTATCAGCGAAATCCAGTAAAGATTGAATTTTTTTAAGTAAATCTTTCAGGATATCTTCATCCCAAGTTTTCTCGTAAGAGTAAGCCAGGACTCCAATCAGACCATTAAAGATTGACGTCTTAAACTCCCGCTTGACCTCATTATACATGAGTTTCAGCATGGTTTTTTGGATCCCCTCGCTTTTAAGATAGGCGGCAACGATTTCTTTTTTCTTTGCGGAATACTTAAATAAGGCCGGTAGTTCGCCAAAGTATGAATTAGTGCCGAGAAAGATCAGCTCAACAGCATTTTGTCGCAGACACTGACTGCTGACTATTTCGAAGAAGCCGTCGTCCAAAAGAGGGTGCTTGATGTGGGAAATTTTTTGGACTATTTTTCCCAGATCTTCAATCGATAAATTTTTTCCGGAGTGAATAATTTGAGCTAGGGCCTCCAGATGAATTTCAGCCGCTCTTTTGTTGACGTTACTTTCGTCTTTATTGTAGACATCACAGCGATGGATGTACTCCAGAGCGACGGTAACGGCAGGTAGATCCGCTAAGCCGCCAAAAAGATACTTTTCATTTTCTTTTCTTATCTTTTCAGCTTCTTTTTCAAGTTCCTCGGCTTTGAGTTTTTTTATTTCAGCTGATTTCTTTTTAATGTATCTCACTAAGAAATAAAGATAAAATATGGCGATGACTACCACTATCAAAAAGCCAAGGAAGCCTAAGAGATAAGCAAGCTCACTCTCATAAGGGAACCATTCTCTTGCGCTCTCTGCGGGAGAATAGCTTGCGCAAAATAGCAGAACATAACCCAAGCCATAAAAGACCGGGACAGAAACAACAACAGCGATAACGATTCTCAGAACCTTCGTCGCTAAACTTAGATTTTTTTTCAAGGTTTTTGTTTTTAAGGTGCGTCGATTCCCGAACGCTAGGAATTCTCAGGAGTTAGCTCCTAGATCATTTTCGATCTATTCGCCCCAAGAACCCAATATCATATCATAATATCACTATTTTTGTCAATATTAAAACGCCTGGTATTCCAGACGTTTTTTTATTTAGGCTAACTACAGATTAATTTTTTAGACAATAACTCTAAAGGGCTTGCTTTGCCCATAGGCCCGCGGCCCGTTTTTGCAGAAAGTGGCGATATTTTTCTTGAAATAGGCGGGTTTTAGACCTTGGATTTTACCGATTAAATAATAGCTTAAAGCCATAACATAAGCGTGGCCGGCGCTTTTCGGCAGGTTTATTTCCCAGCGGTTATTTTTCAAACCGAAATACTTGTTTTTTCCAAAGCTAATTACTAATTCTTTATCGGAATTATTAATAAACTTAGCGTGTCTGGCTTCACCGAAGCTAAAAGCGCGCAGAGAAACATAGGGGCCAAAAAGTTCGTTTCTCTTGATTTCTAACATAGGCGCTAGGGCCGCGAATTCGTCAGGTAGAATAAACGAATAGCTGGTGAATTTTTTTAAGTCTTTGGACAATTTTAATTTTGTTATATTATTTTTAATATTTTGTGCCTTCTCGCCGCTCGTCGATAAGATAATACCGAGATAAGTGGAGACATTATAAGTATATGGCTCGGGTAGCTTTTTATAAACAATTACTTGATCGGCCAGCTTAGCGGCGCTTGAGTCGGCGTTACAAGTCAAAAGCGTAGTTTTAAGCCCGCTTTTTTTAGCCAGTCGCGTTTCCCAGATCGAATCCTTTTCGCCGGAAGCGGAGATGATAATAGCGCGCTTAATCGTTTTGTTTTTAATTAATTTTTGGTAGGCAATGAGAATTTTTTGGAAATTGCTTTCATGACTAATAATCGCCGGCCGATCGGCGAAAATAATCTGGGCGGTATTAAAGGCGTTGCCGCTTCCAACCACCAGGGGGAAGGAAAAGTCCTGGTAATTAAACTGGGGCACTTTATTTTTACTGAAAAAATCCAAGGCGCGGACAACGCTTTCGTCAAGATTAGGCAAATTATGATAATTCATATTTTTAGGTTATTTTACTGACATTTTTATTATAATTCATCTTGATTTTTATTTCAATTTGCGCTAGAGTTTTGATAGCTAATCTAATATAATCCGCAGGGCCTTTTAAGGACCCTAATAATTTTTAATCCCTATGTCCGGACACTCTAAGTGGGCGACAACGCATCGTCAAAAAGAACTCGTCGACGCTAAGCGCGGCGCGATTTTTACTAAACTCGGCAACGTCATTACCATCGCGGCCCGTAAGGGGGGTGACCTTAACGCCAACCCTTCTTTGCGAGCGGCGGTTGATCGGGCGCGCGAAGCGAGCATGCCGAAAGACAATATTGAACGGGCGATTAAAAAAGGTACCGGCGAATTGGGCGGTGAAATCGTGGAAGAATTATATTATGAAGGAATTGTGCCGCCGGGCATCCAAATTGTCGTCAAATGCCTGACTGATAATAAGAATCGAAGCGGTTCAACCGTGCGTCATTTATTTACTAAAAATGGCGGTTCTTTCAGCGCGGTTTTATGGAACTTTTCGCAGCTTGGCGTCATCAGAGTGGCTAGTGAACAAATTAAGGAAAAACATTTGAGTAATGAAGAGTTGGAACTAGAACTGATTGATCAGGGAATCATTGATTTTAAAAAAGAAACGGAAGGGATTACTGTTTATACGGACGTTAAGGATTTACAAAAGATTAAAGATTATTTAGAAAAGAAGGGCTTAAAAGTAGATAGCGCGGAAATTGAATATGTCGCCAAAGACAAATTGGAAATTACGGCCGCCGATAAAGAAAAAATGGATAAATTTTTTGAAGAGTTGGATGGCAATGAAGACGTTAATGATTATTTTACTAACTTAGCCGATTAGCCATTATTTATGGCCAAGATTATTTTAGGCATTGATCCGGGAATCGCCGACACTGGTTACGGCGTAATTAAAGCTGAAGGCAGCCGACTGACTTGTTTGGCATACGGAACAATTAAAACCGACGCCCGGGAAGATTTAATTACGCGTTTGGAAATTTTACACCTTGCTTTAGATAAAATAATTAAAAAATATCAGCCGGATTTAGCAGCTATTGAACAGCTGTTTTTTAATAAGAATGTCCGGACAGCCTTGATTGTCGGTCAGGCGCGCGGGGTAGTTTTATTAACCCTGAAACAGAATAAGCTAGCTATTTTTGATTATACGCCTAGTCAAGTAAAGCAGGCGGTCTCTGCTTACGGTCAAGCGTCCAAAAGACAGGTGCAAAAGATGGTCAAACTAATTTTGAACCTCAAAGAATTACCGCGACCTGATGACGCCGCCGACGCCTTAGCCGTCGCTATTTGTGCTTTAAATTGCCGCTTATGCCCAAAAAGTTAAAAATCGTTCAGATTGCTTCGGAAGTGGCGCCGTTTTCTAAAACCGGCGGCTTAGGCGATGTGACCCGTTCTTTGCCCAAGGCTTTAAAAAGATTAGGCCACGAGGTGATAATCATTACGCCGCTTTACGGCCGGGTGATTGATAAAAAAGAATTCAAGTTAAAATTAATTTTTGAAAATGTTTATTTGCGCCTTAACTCTGAGGAAAAAGTTAAAGTAAATTATTGGCGCGGCTATTTAATGAAGGGTTTGCCGGTTTACTTTATTGAACATAAGAAATTTTTTTCCAAGCATCGTCATCTTTACGGATCGGTCAAGGAGAATGCCCGGTTTTTGGTTTTTAACGTCGCCGCTTTAAAATTATTGTCGCTTTTAAAATTTTCCGCTGACATTATTCATTGCCATGATTGGCAGGCCGGTCTAATACCGTATTATTTAAAAACGGATTTTCGCTATTCAAAAACTTTGAAAAAAGCCAAAACTCTTTATACCATTCACAATTTAGCCTTTCAATTGGGTCATAATTGGTGGGAAATCCCAGTGGCGCAAAAAGATTACGGTCGCAATAAAATTCCGCATTTAAACGATCCGGACCTAGAAAATATTAATTTTGCTAAGCGCGCCATTCTTTCAGCCGATTTAATAAACACGGTCAGTGAACAGTATCGCGAAGAAATCATGACTCGAAAATTCGGCCAAGACTTGAATCGAATTTTGAAAAATCGAGCTAGTAGATTATTCGGAATAATTAACGGTATTGATTATAATACCTATAATCCGGAAAAGGATCGGGAACTTTTTAAGCGCTATTCCTACCAAAAATTAAAAATCAAAGAAGAAAATAAAAGTTATTTGCAGAAAAAAATGGGTTTGCCGATAAATAAGCAAGTGCCGGTCTTATGCGCGACTTCGCGGGTGACTTTTCAAAAAGGTTTTGCCTTGATACTTAAAATTTTACCGGCGCTCTTAAAATTGGACTTGCAAATTATTATTATTGGCGCGGGCGATAAGGTTTATTTAAAAGAACTACAGAAGATCGCTGTTAAAAATTCCCAGAAATTAGTAGTTATCCCGTCGCACGAAGCCAATCAGAAATATGAATCTTTGGTTTACGCCGGCAGCGACTTTTTCCTTTTACCTTCAATCCACGAACCCTGCGGCATTAACCAATTAATCGCCATGCGTTACGGTTGTATTCCGATCGTTCGGGAAATTGGCGGTTTATACGATACCGTGGAAAATTTCAATCCGACCACGGGTCGAGGAACCGGTTTTACTTTCCGGGAAGAAGACGAAATTTTATTCTACGCCACTTTAGTGCGCGCTCTAGAAAATTATAAGCATAAAAACGCTTGGCATAATTTGGTAAAGCGGGCGATGAAGCAATCGACTAGCTGGGAAATTCCGGCCAAAAAATATTTAGAGTTATACCGGCGAGTTATTAAATAATAAGTAAGTTTAATTAGTTTTAAAAATCGTAGATTTTTTAAAAAGGATATTTAAGCGAGTCAGGGGGAGAGCTAATTTAATTTTTAAAATATGTTCTGGCTTAATTTTTTACATTTTTATCAACCAGCTAATGCCGAATTTTATAATATCCGCAAAGCCCTAGATAAAAGTTATTGGCGTTTACTGCGTTTAATGGAGGAGCACCCGGAAATCAAAATGACTTTTAATGTCAGCGGCTGTTTGCTGGATCGTCTAGCTCAGGAAAAAGAAACGGCTTTTTTAGAGCGTTTAAAATTTTTGGTGAAAAAGGGCCGCGTGGAGCTAGTCGGCTCTGCTTACTATCACGGCTTTTTGCCGCTTCTTCCTGAAGTTGAAGTTATTCGGCAAATCAAAGAAAATGAAAAGGCCTTGCGGAAATATTTCGGCGCCGGCTTCAAGCCGAGCGGTTTCTTTTTGCCGGAGATGGGCTACTCGCCGGAGGTCGCTAAATTAATTAAGCGTCTTGGCTATAATTGGATTATCGTGGACGAAATCGCCTTTAATGGCCAACTTAATAAGCGGCCGGACTTTAATCAAATATATCTTGATGAAAATAGCGGTTTAAAAGTTATTTTTCGTGATCGGGAACTATCTAACGTATATCCGCCCGATAAGTTATTAGCGCTTTTTAAAATTGTTAAAAAATCCGCCGTGATCGGAGCAAGTGCCGCGCCAAAACTAGCCATAACCGCCACAGACGCCGAACTTTACGGTTTGCGGCACGAAGATCCGACCGGCGAATTGGAAAAAATCGTTAAAAACAAAGAACTGAAGACACTGACTCTTTCCGGTTTTATAAAACAATCCGCCAAACAAAAACCGGTAAGAATAAAGTTAATCGCTTCGTCCTGGGAATCAAGCGCCAGCGAAGTGCGCGACCGCCATCCCTATAAATTATGGCAGGACAAAAATAATAAAATTCACTCTTATCTTTGGAAATTAGCTTATCTTTCTTTGGCTTTGGGAGAAAAATATAAAAAAGATAAAAATTATTATTGGCACCGCTGGCATTTAGCGCGCGGTTTAGCGAGCTGCACTTTTTGGTGGGCGAGCGCCCGTGATTTCTCTAAAACCTATGGTCCTTACGCCTGGAGCCCGGACGATATTGACCGCGGTTTAGAAGATTTGATCCGCAGCGTTCGGTCTTTCTTTGATCAAAAAACTAAAAAGAAGAAACTGGAAGCGGAAAAATACTATTTGAAGATAAAAAAATTGGCTTGGGAAAAGCATTGGCAGAAACATTGGAAAAAACAATATGAATAAAATTTTACCTTTGTTTGACGAACAATTCGTGGTTAATTTGTTTCGGGAAAAGGTTTTGCCGCAGTATCCGGCCTTTAAAAGTATCGCCCGCGTCGTGATTAAGCCTTATAAAAAATTAGTTTGGGAAACGACTTATCACGTGGTCGTTAGGTTTGATACTTATTTTGTTGACAGCGTCTCCCGGGAAACGAAAATTCCGATTGTTTGTTCAGCGCATAGCGACGAAGCGCGAGAAAATGTTTTTCTCGCCTTGAAATATCTCTGGGCTAAAAATTTTTCCGCCCACGGCGTTGATTTACCGCGGCCTTTGTTCTATTTTAAAGAATTTAACGGTACTTTCTACCGCGGTCTAAAGGGGGAGAACTTATTATATTACATTAAGAAAAAAGATTTTACGACCGTGGAAAAAATCGTCGTGGCGGCGGCCGAACTTTTGGCCAAACTGCACGCGCTTCCGGCCGGCGCCGAAGCGAATTTTAATCCGCTGAATTCACGGATTGAAACAGTTATTCCGGGTGTCAGCCATATTTTACAAGAAATGGCTGGGCGTTATGGCGATAAATATCACGCTGATTTAAAGAAAATTTATGATTATTTTATCGTTCAGGAAGATAAGTTTTTTAATTCCAGCGCTCGCTTAACTTTAATTCACGGTGATGCTCATCCAGAGAATGTTATTCAAACATCTTTGGCACGCGTCGGTTTGATTGATTTTACCGATCTGTGTTTGGGAGATTTTGCCCGCGATCTCGGATCCTTCTTGCAACAATTGGATTATAAAATAACGACTAAGGTCGGTAACGGCCATTACGCGGCCAAGATGAAAGAATTATTTTTACATAGTTATTTAAGCGCCGCCGGGCTTAAATTAAACGCCGATTTACAAGCGCGGATTGATCTTTATTATAATTGGACAGCGATTCGGACGGCTACTTTTTGGTTTTTAAAATTCGGCCATAACGAAAAGCGGGCCGAGGCTTTGTTAAGTCAAGTTAAAACGGATTTGAAATTATAATCGCCATGAAAAAATCGTTGAGCCGACAATTAAATGGGAGAGCTTTTAAGAAAGAACCTTTAAAGATCGCCCATCTTCATGTCTGGGATAAAAAGAACAAAGGCGACGTCGCGATTGTCTTGGCGGTTCAGGAATTATTAAATAAAAAGTTTCCGGGCTGCCAAATTAATGATTTTCCGGTGAGCCTTTTAAAAAACGTTGGCGTGATGGCTAAAGGCGCGATTGCGGATCGGCAGTTAATGATTAAGAAAATAAATCAGGCCGATTTAGTCGTTATTGGCGGCGGCGGAATTTTTTATTCATATTTTTTACCTTTTAATCGAGACGTAGTTGAGGCGATAAAAAGGCCGATTGTTTTATTCGGTGTCGGCTATATTAGAGAAGTTGACGCACCGAAACTAAGCCGGGAAGCGGCCAGGAGTGTTGTTGCTTTAGTTAAAAAAGCCAAAGCGGTCGGCGTGCGTGATAATAATACCAAGAGATTTTTAGTAAAAAATGGGGTGAGTGCTAAAAAGATTGAAGTGATTGGCGATCCGGCTGCGCTGTTAACAGAGAAAAAACCAAAGATCGCAACGCTTAGAAAATTAGGCCTGGCTCGACCGAATAAAAAAATAAAAATTGGTTTGAATTTAAATTACTCCGGTTGGCTCGGTTTCGGTAAGTGGCAAGAGGATATTTTAAAGGCCTATCAAGAAGCGGCCGAGTATTTTTTGAAAAAATACGGAGGATCGGGAGGATCTGGTAGGGAGGCGGATAAAACAGGCGCGCAATTTTATTATTTAAAACATCATCCGGGCGAAAATAAAATTTATCCGGAATTAAAAATAAAAGATTTGCGCGTTGTTGATTTAAGGCCGGCCGAACAAAAATATGTTTATGGGCAAATGGATTTAGTTATTGGCATGATGCTTCACGCCGGTGTTCTAGCTTTCGGAGCGGAGGCCCCGGAAATTAGCGTCGCTTATGATTTAAGGAATTACAGCTTCGCGGAGTTTATCGGCTGTCCGGAATTAGTGGTTGATTTGGACAAGCTAAAAAAGGGGGAATTGTTAAGGCGAGCGAAGCTGGTTTTTAAAGAAAAAAGAATCTATCGGAGAAAGTTTATTTTAAAAGATCAAGAAATTTTTCAAAAACAAGCTAAATTTATAAGAAAAATTAATAGTGTGATATAATAATAGTATATTTGTTAAAATATATGGCTAAAAAGAAAAACACTAACCCGATGGACTATATTACCCTACCAGACTTTGATCTGGATGACCGGGCCAAACGCAGTATTGTCATTGTTTTATTAATTGTTCTCGGCTTAATTAGCTTGCTCGGCCTGTTCAATCTGTCCGGTCATTTCGGTGAATTTTTGTCTAAGTGGCTGACGCTTATTTTTGGATTTGGTAAATGGCTCGTGCCGCTAATCTTTTTGTATTGGGCTTTGATTTTAATCCGCCAAAAAAAGAACCCTTTGAAATTCACCGACTACTTAGGATTAGGTCTCCTCTTTATTTCCTATCAAACGCTTTTTCACTTTTTTATTAACCGCGTCAATTGGGAAAGCATGGTTTTGACCGGCCAAGGCGGCGGTTACATTGGTTTATATTTGAGTCAGTTGTTTTATTATTTGTTTGGTTTCTGGGGCGGAGTCTTGGTTTTAATCGCACTCTTTTTAATTTCTTTAGTCCTAGTTTTTAATACTTCTCTGGCGCGAATTATCGGCCGGGAAAGTATCTTAGCGAAAATTTTTAAACCCTTCGGCCTGTTCTTCAAAACTCTTTTTTCATCTTCACCGGAAGAGGAAAATAATCAAGGGCAAAAATTCGTCGCTGAGGCGCGGGAAGAAGTTTTAAACGCTTGGCAAAAGAAAGATCTTAAACCCGGCGAAGAAGCTGATCTGATAGAAGAAGAAACTGCTCCGGTCAGGACAAAAAAAGATCAACCGAAAATTCAAGAAAAAATTGTTTGGCCGAAACGCTTGATTAAAATTGATTTGCCTTTAGAGCTCTTAAATAATAAATTTTCTAAAGCGATTGGCGGCGATACGGAAGCGAACGCTTTGAAAATAAAAAAGACTTTGGAAAAATTTGGGATTGAGGTGGAAATGGATGAGACTAAAGTCGGTCCGACCGTCACCCAGTACACTTTCCGGCCAGCCGAAGGCGTTAAGTTGTCGCGCATTACGACTTTGAATAATGATTTAAGCTTATCGCTGGCGGCGCACCCGATTAGAATTGAGGCGCCGATTCCGGGAAAATCTTTAGTCGGCGTGGAAGTACCCAATAAAGCTAAGGCGATTGTCGGTCTTAGAGAAATTTTAGAAGACGAAGCTTTTAAAAAACGCAAAAACAATTTGTTTGTCGCTTTAGGCAAGGACGTTTCCGGGACGGCTTGGCTTTATGACTTGACGCGCATGCCGCATCTACTTGTCGCCGGGGCGACTAATTCCGGTAAGTCGGTTTGTTTAAACGCGATTATTGTCAGCTTGCTTTATCAAAATAATCCGGAAGATTTGCGCTTTATTATGGTTGATCCTAAACGGGTGGAACTGCCGACCTATAACGGGATTCCGCATTTGTTAACGCCGGTTTTAACGGATGTTAATAAAACAATTAACGCCTTGAAATGGTGCTTAAACGAAATGGAACGCCGTTACGATGTTTTAAACAAATCCGGCAAACGCAATATTCAATCTTATAATGCTAACGCCAAAGAAAAGTTGCCCTACATCGTTTTTATTATTGATGAGCTCGCCGATTTTATGATGACTTCGGGCAAAGATATGGAAGCGGCGATTATTCGTTTAGCGCAAATGTCGCGGGCCATTGGTATCCATTTAATTTTAGCGACCCAGCGGCCGTCTGTTGATGTTATTACCGGTTTAATTAAAGCTAACGTCCCGACACGTATCGCTTTTGCGACCGCCTCGCTGGTTGACTCAAAAACAATTTTAGATTCCTCCGGCGCGGAAAAATTATTAGGACAAGGCGATATGTTATTTATGACCGCCGAATTTTCTAAACCGAAAAGAATTCAAGGCGCTTATTTAAGCGACAGCGAAATTAATGATGTGGTTAATTATATTAAAGATAAGAGCGGTCCGGCGGAATATTTGGAAGGCGTGACTGATCGCCAAAAAGTCGGTGGGAATGCCGGGGTTGGTTTAGACGGTAATCACGGTGATGAAGATGAATTATTTGAAGCGGCCAAAGATATTATTGTTAAAGCCGGCCGCGGTTCAACCTCAATGCTCCAGCGTCGCCTGTCAATTGGTTACGGTCGTGCCGCAAAAATTTTAGACATGTTGGAAGAAGCGGGAATCATCGGGCCGTCAAATGGTGCCAAACCGCGCGAAGTTTTAATTTCCCGTGAACAATACGAGGCCATGGGCGGGGCAGTGAGCGGTATACCAATTCATGATCGATCTAATACAACCGCACCGGGTAGTTATTTGGAAGACGAAGAGGAAAATGAAGAAAACGAAGAAGGGAATGATGATACTTTAGTTTTTAAAAGTGATCTAAAAAAAGAAAAGCCGGAAGAAGATATGGAGACGGAAGAAGAAACTATTATCAAGGAAAAGAACGCCGAAAAGATTAAAGAAGAACTAGAGCTTACGCCAGCCGAAGAGGAAGAAGCGATTGAAGATGAGAACGAAATTTTAGAAGAAATCCATAAAGACAAGGTGGCTGATCGGAATTTAACAGAGACGGTTAAGAATGAAAATGATCCTCAAAATAAGAAAAAAGAACCAAATCGGCCTAACCCCCTAGAAGACGATGACGAAATGTTTTTTTCTCGGTAATTAGTGATTATTAGCCAAGAAATAACAATTTGTCAAGCTTATCATTGTAACAAAAAGAGTGCTTATCCGTATTATTAAAAAAAGGATCAAAAATAAATTTTATATAATAGTTTTAACTTTTAAAATTTATGAAATATAAAGTTTTTAAGCGATTAGCGATTTTTTTTATTGCCGGTATTTTAATTTTTATTTTTAATACAGTTCGGGCTGAAGATATTACACCGGAACCGCAACCAGTAATAGTTCCACCGCAACCAGTAATAATTCCTCCACAGCCGGTGATCATTCCGCCGCAACCAGTGATAGTTCCTCCACAGCCGGTGATAGTTCCTCCGCAACCGGTAATAGTTCCGCCACAACCGCAGCCAGTAGTAATTACGCCGGAACCGCAACCAGTAGTGATTATTAGCGACCCTGCTGATCGCAATATTCCGCGAGTGATGTTTTGGTGGGGCAAAGTTAATCAACATTGGAATTTGGAAAAAGGAGTTTGGGAAACAGATACCGATGGAATTTCCGGCGCTCGCGAAGATAAATTAGCTTATTGTCAGAAGTTTTATCCGACGACCACTAAAGTCATTGAGTATAAAAAAGAAACAACCGATACTTGGCGCAATGCTTATAACCAAGGTCAATTTACTTCTATTAAATTATCTTATCGCTGTGTTTTGGAAAACGAAAATGTCAGCCAAGAAGATGTCGCTAAACGTTTGGAAAAGCCAGACTCGGGTTCGATTTGCTATTACTATCCTAATTTAGATTATTGCCGACCATTTGGCGGTGAGAATCCCGGAGTGAATCCACCGGCCATTCCTCTGACACCTACAGCCGACCAGGTAAAAGCGGAAAATGCTGTTAAGTCAACCATTGTAACTTCGACTTCTAAAGATATGTCTGTCTCTGAAGGTCCGATTAAGGTTGATCAGACCATGACCAAAAAAGTGGATTTATTAACCGCTAGTAAAGTTAATTATTTGCTAGAAGAGACTGGCCAGTCACGTAATCTGTCGAAGGAAAGAGAAAACGAGATTATTTATTTAAAGAATTTACAAAGCCGAGTCAGGCTCGTCTCGACTACTACTAAACAAGCACTGGTTAATTTTATTACTTACGGCGTTGACGAAAGCACTCAAAGCTTAAGCGCCAAAGAAAGGGCGGCGGCGGTATCCACTTATAAAGCCGCTTTTAATAAGTTGCCAGAGACGAAAACTGAATTAGCGGATACCGTTAAGATTGCTAGCGGTGAAGCGCCGGAAAAAGTAAGTGTCACCGCGGAAACAAAAGCGAAGGCAGAGTTCAAAAAAATTTATAAAAGAGCCGTTGATCTTAAAAAACCAGAAGAGGCTAATACTATTAAAGTGCTGGCTTATGGGCTTAAGCCCGCCGTTCGCAACTTGAACGCGGAAAAAGTGGGCGTTGCTAAATTTTTTGCCACCTATAAGCGCGCCCCGAAAAGCGACAGCGATTGGAATATTGTTAAGGCAATAGCTTATTCTCAGAATGTGAAATAAATTATTAGAAATTAGACAGAGCCGCCCTTTGGAATCGGGGCGGTTTTGTTTTTGACTTTTCGGCGCGATTAAGGTAGCATTTAAATATAAATCTCGGAGCTATTAACCAAAATCCTAAATCATGAAAAAGCTCTACGTTCTTTTGCTCTCGGCCTTTTTATTCGGTTTAATGGCCACAGTTCACGCTCAAGATTTTTCTCTGGGAGAAAAAAAGAGCGAGTTGAAAAAAGCAAGCGCTTTCCCCAATCCGTTCAAGGGTAAGCTGACAATCAAATGCAGCGAATCAACGGCAGACGTTTATGTATATGATAGTTTTGGAAGATTGACCCATCAGGAAAAGATTAAAGATGGATCAACAACTATTAATACTTTAGACGATAAAGTCGGATTGTATATGATTGTTGTTCTTATTAATAAAGCTGACTCTCCTTTGGAGAAGGAAACAATTAAGGTTGCTAAAGAATAAAAGCAACCGAAAAGTAACCCCGCTTAATTCCTAGGGGATTTTGTTTACTGATGAAGAGCGTCGTGCAGTTTGCGGCGCTCTTTTTTTATTTTTTTCAATCTCTGTTATAATGATTGATATGCTGAATTTAATTCGAAAATTAATCCCTAAAAAAATTTTTCAAGCCTTACAGCCGGTCTATCATTTTGTTTTAAGTTTTTTGGCAGCTTTTATTTATCGTTTTCCTAGCCGGAATTTGATTGTTATTGGCGTGACCGGCACGGCCGGCAAAACTTCGACCGTTTATTTAATCGCCAAGATGCTAGAAAAGGCCGGATATAAGACAGGTTTCACTTCAACAGCGGTCATTGCTGACGGTCGCCGAGAATGGTTGAATGACAAGAAAATGACTATGCCGGGCAGAATGTTTATCCAGAAGTCCTTGAGACGAATGATTAAAAATAAGTGTCGTTACGCAATCATCGAAACAACTTCGGAGGGGATCAAACAATTTCGCCACCGTTTTATCAATTATGATTTAGTGGTTTTTACTGGTCTTTATCCGGAACATTTAGAGTCGCATGGCGGCTATGAAAGATACAAGGAAGCCAAAGGCAAACTGTTTGCCCATTTAAAAAACTGTTCTACTAAATATCTTAATGAGCAGAAAAAAATTTGTCATCCTAAAAGCGCGTTAGAAAAATTAAATTTTATCCGTTTAACTAAGACGATTATTGTTAACGGTGATGACGGCGAAGCCGGTTATTTCCTTAATTTTTGGAGTGAAACGAAAATGGTTTATTCTTTAAATTCGACAATAAATTTAGAAACCTTCAGAAAAAATTTACCAAGCGAAGCGCTGGTTAAGGATTTTTCTTTTGTTTATGGACGTGAGGTGACGACCGGCAGGCACGGCACGGCGATTACTATTGATCAACAAAAAATAAATTTGGCACTTTTGGGAGAATTTAACGCGGTTAACGCTCTGGCTGCCTACGCTGTCGGTCTTAGCCAAAAGATAAATCCGGAGAAAATCAAAGTCGGTCTAGAAACAGTAAAAAGTTTAGCCGGGAAATTAGAAATAATAGAAGCGGGTCAAAATTTTATGGCGATTGTTGACTATTCTTTTGAACCGCGCGCCTTAGAGAAACTTTATCAAATTGTTAAGCTTATTCCGTGTCAACGGATTATTCATCTTTTGGGCTCAACGGGCGGCGGCCGTGATCAGGCGCGTCGGCCGCTGCTAGGGAAGATCGCCGGCGAGAATGCTGATTTGGTTATTGTTACTAATGAAGATCCTTATGATGAGAATCCGGAAGTGATTATTGAGCAGGTAGCCGAAGGCGCTGAAGATGTCGGTAAAAAGCTTAATGAGAACCTATTTAAAATTAATGATCGGCGGGAAGCTATTAAAAAAGCGCTATCTTTAGCCAAAGAAGACGACTTAGTCTTGTTTACCGGCAAGGGGACGGAAAGGTATATTTGTATAGCTAATGGCCAAAAAATACCCTGGGATGAAAGGGAAGAAGTAAGGCGGGCGATTGTGGATAAAATGGGTGTTGACAAAGGATAGAAAATATAATATTATAAACATACTTAACACTTTTTTGTCTTAAAAAAGTGATTTATAACAAAACGAATTAATTAAATAATTCCTGAAACTCAAACCAACTTGGGGTGGGGATTTTTTTGTTAAAAAATATACGTCCTATGTCTAAACGTCAATCATTTTCTGATATTCCTGAGGTCATACCTATGCCTGACCTCATCGAAATTCAGAAAGATTCTTATGGCTGGTTTCTAAAAGAAGGTTTAGCTGAACTGTTTGATGAAATTAATCCGGTGACTGATTTTATCGGCCGTGATTTGGAATTATATTTTGAAGATTACTATTTAGACGAACCGAAATTTTCCGAAGTGGAAAGCCGCGAAAAAAACATTACCTACGAAGCGCCCCTGCGCGTTAAAACCCGGCTCGTCAATAAAAAAACTAACCGCGCTTTAAACCAAGAAGTTTTCTTGGGAGATTTTCCTTTAATGACCGAAAAGGGGACTTTTGTAATTAACGGTATTGAAAGAGTGGTGGTTTCGCAACTAATCCGTTCGGCCGGAGTAATGTTTACGGCGGAATTTGTTAAAGGCAAAAAATGCTATGGCGCGAAAATTATTCCTAATCGCGGTGCCTGGTTGGAAATTGAAACCGATGCTAACAAAGTAATTTGGGTAAGAATCGATCGCAAAAGAAAAGTAGCCGTCACTTCTTTGCTAAGAGCCTTTGGTTATGTGACCGATGAAGAGTTAATTAAGCTTTTTCAGGACGTCGATTTAACTAAAAGCAAAGATGAAAAAGGATATATTGAAGCGACCATTGAAAAAGATACGGCTAAAAATGAGGCCGAAGGTTTGCAAGAAGTTTACCGCCGTATCCGGCCTGGCGATTTAGCTTCGGTAGAAAACGCCCGACAACTTATTTATTCCATGTTTTTTCGCTTTGACCGTTATGATTTTGGACGGGTCGGCCGTTATAAATTAAACCGCCGTTTCGCCTTGAATTTACCGGCTAATAAAAAAGAAAATCGCATTTTACGTAAAGAAGATCTAGTCTTAATTGTTAAAGAAGTGATTCGTTTAAATATTACTAAGGAGCCGGAAGATGATATTGATCATTTGGGCAATCGCCGTATCCGGGCGATTGGTGGTTTGATTCAAAATCGTTTTCGCGTCGGTTTAGCGAGAATGGAACGCATTATTAAGGATCGCATGTCCACGACCGATATTAGCGCGCTGACGCCTTCTAAATTAGTTAACGCCCGACCGGTCATCGGCGTGGTGCGAGAGTTTTTCATGTCTTCGCAATTGTCACAGTTTATGGATCAGACGAATCCGCTCGCGGAACTAGAGCATAAGCGCCGTTTATCAGCTATGGGTCCGGGCGGTTTGACCCGCGAACGCGCTGGTTTTGATGTCCGCGATGTCCATACGACGCACTATGGCCGCATTTGTCCGATTGCCACTCCGGAAGGACCGAACATCGGCTTAGTCGGCCACTTAGCTAGCTATGCCCGTTTAAACAGTTACGGTTTTTTAGAAACGCCTTATCGTAAAGTAATTCATGACAAGCGCGGCAGTAAAGTGACCGACGAAGTTGTTTATATTGACGCCTTTGAAGAAGAAAAATATATTACGGTTGACGCCACTATTCCGATTGATAAAGACGGTTATTTTTTGGTTAATAAATTTGAAGTCAGAAAATATGGCCAGCCGGGCATGGAGGAAGTTAGTAAAATAGATTTTGTCGGCTTGGCGGCCAATCAGATTATTTCCATCGCTACCTCCTTAATTCCTTTTATGGAACATAATGACGGCCAAAGATCCTTGATGGGCACGAACATGCAACGCCAGGCGGTGCCGCTCGTTAAAAGCGAAGCACCGATTGTCGGTACGGGGATTGAAGAAAGAGCAGCGCGCGATAGCGGCCACGTGATTATTGCCAAAGAAGAAGGGGTTGTAACCAAGGCGGAAGCTTCGTTAATTGAAATCCAAACCAAGAAAGGCGAAATTTTAAGTTATCCTTTAAATAAGTTTTTGCGTTCTAATAATTCCACTTGCATCAACCAGCATCCGACGATTGAGGTTGGCGAGAAAGTTAAGAAGGGACAGGTTTTATCTGACGGCCCAGCGATTGACAACAGTGAATTGTCTTTAGGCCGCAACGTCTTGGTCGCTTTTATGACCTGGGAAGGTTTTAATTATGAAGACGCGGTTATTATTTCCGAGCGCTTAGTTAAAGAAGATGTTTATTCTTCCATTCATATTGAAAATTATACGATTGATGTCCGCGACACAAAACTCGGTCCGGAAGTGATTACTAATGATATTCCGAACATCTCCGAAGAAAAATTAAAAAATTTGGATGAAGACGGTATTATTAGAATCGGCGCCGAAGTTTCTTCGGGCGATATCTTGGTTGGTAAAATTACGCCGAAAGGGGAAACGACTTTATCAGCGGAAGAAAAATTATTACGGGCGATTTTCGGCGAGAAAGCGAAAGACGTTCGCGACTCCTCTTTATATTTGGAGCACGGCGAACACGGCAAAGTCGTTGATATAAAAATATTTTCCCGCGAAGAAGGCGATAAGTTATCAGCCGGTGTTTTGAAATCGATTCAAGTCGCGGTCGCGAATTTACGCAAGATCCAGGTTGGCGATAAAATGTCCGGCCGCCATGGCAATAAGGGGGTTATTTCCCAGGTTGTACCGATTGAAGATATGCCCTATATGGCCGATGGTACGCCGATCGATGTCATTCTTTCTCCTTTGGGTATTATTTCTCGTATGAACCTCGGCCAACTGTTAGAAACTCATTTGGGTTTTGCCGCCAAAAAATTAGGCTATCGCGTGGTTTCGCCGGCTTTAGCAGGAATCACCGAAGAACAAATTAAGACTGAATTGAAAAAAGCTGGCCTGCCCGAAGACGGTAAAGTTACTTTATGCGACGGTAAGACCGGTCTCGCTTATGATCATACGATTACCGTCGGTTATAAATATATGTTAAAGCTCAACCACATGGTTGAGGATAAGATCCACCAACGTTCCATCGGACCCTATTCTTTAATTACTCAGCAGCCGCTTGGTGGTAAAGCGCAATTCGGCGGCCAGAGATTTGGAGAAATGGAAGTTTGGGCTCTGGAAGGTTACGGCGCGGCGCACACTTTGCAGGAAATGTTAACTATTAAATCGGATGACGTGCCCGGTCGCAGTAAAGCTTACGAATCTATAATTAAGGGCGAAGAAATTGAAAAATTAAACGTACCGGAGTCCTTTAATGTTTTGATCAGAGAATTGAAGGGCTTAGGGCTTAACGTTGAACTTTTGGGTGGCCAGGGCGGTCAGCCAGCATCAGAAGTCGTCACCGAAGTCGACGAAGAGCTGAAAAAAGACGAAAAGTTTGCTTATGAAAAACCAGAAATAATCGCCGACTTAAACGAAAACACTAAAGAAGAATAGTTTCTGAAGAGTTTAAGTGGAAATATTAAAAATTAAAAAATTGAAATATTAAAAAATTGAAAAGCATAAAAATCTTTCAATCTTCAATCTTCAATTTTCAATTAAGATATGTTAAATCCAATCAAAACAAGTGACTTTGACGCGATTCGTTTAAAGCTGGCTAGCCCCGAGGAGATTCTGAGCTGGTCGCACGGCGAAGTTACTCGTCCGGAAACAATTAATTATCGCACCCAGAAACCGGAAAAAGACGGTTTGTTCGGTGAACAAATTTTCGGCCCGACTAAAGATTGGGAATGTGCCTGCGGCAAATATAAGAAAATCCGCTATAAAGGAATTGTTTGTGATAAGTGCGGCGTAGAAGTGACGCGGAGCGTAGTCCGCCGCGAGCGCCTCGGCCACATTACCTTGCAGGTGCCGACTTCGCATATCTGGTTTTTAAGAGGTTTATCATCTAAAATCGGCTTGCTTTTGAATTTAGGTATCCAGTCTTTGGAAAAAGTCATTTATTATGCCAGTTTTATTGTCACTGATGTAGATGAGGCTCTGAAAGAAGCGACTATCGAGCAGATTAAAGCGGAATATAAAGCTAAAGTGAAAAGCATTGACGGCGATTATAGCAATCAACTGCGGAAAATTAAGGAAGAAAAAGGTGATCAAGGAGAGGGCGAGACAAAGGAAGCCCTCAAGGCCAAGACTGATCGTTTGGCCCGCTTGGACGAAGACTTCGGCCAGGTGCAGAAAGAATTGAAAGAGCTAAAACCGCTTTTGATTTTATCCGAACAGCAATATCAGGTTTTGAGTTTGAAATTCGGTCATATTTTTGAAGCGTCTATCGGCGCGGAAGCGATCCGTAAATTGTTGGAAAAGATTGATTTAGAAAAAAGCATTAAAAATTTGGAAGAAAAATTAACCGGCGCGGTTGATTCCAAAAAAGAGAAGCTAGTGAAACGTTTGAAATTATTAAAGAGTTTTCGTAATAACAATTTGCGGCCGGAATGGATGATTATGACGGTTTTGCCGGTAGTGCCGCCAGATTTGCGGCCAATGGTCGCTTTAGACGGTGGCCGGTTTGCCGCTTCGGATTTAAATGATTTATACCGGCGCGTTATTAACCGTAATAATCGTTTAAAACAATTAGTTGATTTGAACGCTCCGGAAGTTATTTGTCGCAACGAAAAAAGAATGCTCCAGGAAGCGGTTGACGCTTTGATTGATAACAGCGCTCGGCATACGAAAACCGTAACCGCCTCTACCGGTCAGAAAAGACAACTTAAATCTTTGGCCGATACTTTAAAAGGTAAACAGGGACGTTTTCGTCAGAATTTATTAGGTAAGCGGGTTGATTATTCCGGCCGTTCCGTCATCGTTGTTAATCCGAAATTAAATCTTGACCAATGCGGTTTGCCGAAAATTATGGCTCTAGAATTATTCAAACCTTTTATTATCTCTCAGTTAATCAAAAGGGAAATCGTCCATAACGTGCGTAGCGCTTCGCGTTATATTGAAGCCGGCCATGACGAAGTTTGGGATATTTTGGAAGAAATCGTGCATGGCGCTTATGTCTTATTAAATCGCGCCCCGACTTTGCATCGTCTCGGTATTCAGGCATTTAAACCGATTTTAATCGAAGGCAAGGCGATCCAAATTCATCCGCTTGTTTGTACGGCTTTTAATGCTGACTTTGACGGCGACCAAATGGCTGTCCATGTTCCTTTGACCAAGGAAGCGCGCCATGAAGCCGAGACCTTGATGCTGTCTACCCATAACTTACTTAAACCCGCTACCGGCGATCCGATTGTCGCCCCGGCGCAGGATATTGTCTGGGGGACCTATTATATTACTTTAGTTGATAAAAAATATAATGACCAGCCGCTTGAAGAAACTCACTATTTTTATAATGAAGACGAGGCGCGCCTAGCTTACGAAAGTGGTTTTATTGGTTTGCATGAAGCGATTCGCGTTAAATATAATGGTGAAATGTTAAAGACGACAGTCGGCCGTCTGATCTTTAATTCACTTTTGCCGGAAAAATTGCGCTATTTAAATGACGTGGTCGGCAAAGGTAAATTAAAGGAATTAATCAGAGAATGTTTAAGAATTTATGGCGAGGAAGAAACCGTTAGATTCATCGACGGCCTAAAGAACCGCAGTTTCTCTTTTATTACTAAGTCCGGACTTTCTTGGGGTTTCGGGGATTTGCCGACTTTGCCGGAAAAAGATCGTTTGATCGAGACAGCCAATAAAAAAGTTGATTTGATTCAAGAACAATATGAAGAAGGTTTATTAACGGAATCCGAACGCTACGCTAAGGTTATTGAAGAATGGACTGACACCAAAGATAAGATCGCTGATATTTGTAAGCAAGGATTGACTGACATTTTGCCGGTTTATTCCATGATTGATTCTGGCGCGCGCGGTTCTTGGGCGCAACCGGTGCAGATTTTAGGCATGAAAGGCTTGGTGACCTCGCCCTCCGGCGCGATTATTGAATTGCCGGTTAAGGGAAATTTTAAAGAAGGTTTCGGCGTTTTGGAATATTTTATTTCCACACATGGCGTGCGCAAAGGTTTATCGGATACAGCCTTAAGAACAGCTAATGCTGGTTATTTAACGCGCCGTTTAGTTGATGTTTCGCAAGACGTGATCATCGCCGATGAAGATTGCGGCGACCAAGAAGGGATGATCCTCGATCGCGCCGAGATTGAAAAGAACGGCGAAGACTTTTTCAAAAGAATCACCGGCCGTTATTTAGCTAAGGAGGTTAAAGATAAAAAAGAAAAAGTTATCCTGGCCGCAGGCGAGATTTTAGATGAAGAAAATGTTAAGTTGTTAAAATCCAAAGATGTGGCCGAAGTTTGTATCCGGTCGGTCTTAAGCTGCCGGATGCATAAAGGAATCTGTGCCAAATGTTACGGTTGGGATTTGGCTTACAACAAACCGGTTAAAATGGGCGCGACCGTCGGCATTATCGCTGCCCAGTCGATCGGTGAACCGGGTACGCAGTTGACGATGAGAACTTTCCATACCGGCGGTGTGGCTGGCCAAGACGATATCACCCAGGGTTTGCCGCGCGTGGAAGAAATTTTTGAAGCGCGCAGCCCCAAGAAAAAGGCTCTGATTTCCGATGTCACCGGCCGCGTCAAAATTGAGTTCGCTCAGAAGATTATCAAAGATCAGGATGGTAAAGAGATTTTTGTGAATAACCCGCAGGCGAAAATTTTGAGCATTTTTTACAAAGGCAAGGATCAGGATAAATATTATTTTTCGGAAAAATTGAACGAAATCAAACTCGCCAGCGGCTTGACGAGTAAGGATAAGAAGAAATTGGAAGTGAAGGTTCTAGTCAAAGATGGCCAGACGGTCGATAAAAATTCCGACCTGTTTAATATCGGCGGCGAAATTGTCCGCGCCAAAGCGGCCGGTACGGTTTCCGTTACGGAAAAGTATATCAGCGTGGCCAAGGACGTAGAGAAAGTTAAAGAATTTTCCATTCTCAAAGGCACAATGTTGATGGTTAAAGACGGCGATACGGTGGAGCGCGGAACGCAACTGACCGAAGGCAGCTTGGATTTGCGCGAGTTATATCGCCTGAAGGGACAATTGGAAACACAAAAATACATCATTAAAGAAATTCAATATGTTTACGGTTCCCAAGGGCAACCATTGAACGACAAGCACGTGGAAATTATCGCTCGCCAGATGTTTTCGCGCTTTTTAGTCAAAGAAGCGGGCGAAACGATCCTGCTGCCGGGCGAAACGATTGAAGACGAAGTTCTTGACCAAGCCAACAAAGGTTTGAAGAAACCGGCCAAGGCGGAAAAATTACTGCTTGGCATTACCAAGGCTTCTCTAACGACTGATAGTTTTCTGTCGGCTGCTTCTTTTCAAGAGACTTCTCGTGTTTTAATCGACGCCGCGGTAAACGGCAAGATTGATTATTTGGAAGGCCTGAAAGAAAATGTTATTATCGGCTGCCTGATCCCGGCTGGTACCGGCTACAAGGGGAAGAAGAAGCGGGTTGATTATGGAAAGTAAAATATTTTGCTAAATTTATTATAAAAAAGAAACCCGAAAAAAGGGTTCTTTTTTTTAGCTTGACTTATAAGAGAATAAATTGTAATATTTAAAGTTATTCTTTTTAAGTATCTTTAACAATCAAAGTATTCACCAAGACCCATAATCATGAAAAAGATAACCTTAGCGCTCTTGTTGATTATTCTCAACTTCAGCGCGTTCAACGCATTCGCCCAGATTTTAGGGGAGCCCTTAGAAAAGACGGACAGTCTCGCTAAAGAAGACTGGGAAGCTTTCTATTCTAAAGTCTTTCACCGGCAGTATGATTTTTCAAAAATCCAAATGCCAAGGTATGAGACCAGGTATAACCAGATAATTATTGTCCCGCAGGGGCTAAGCTATCAAACCATTTTTTCCATACTGACTGGATATGAAGTAAGGAAAAAAATCAGTTTGAATATTAATCAGGATTTAAAAATTAGAGATGTTCGGAACAATACTAAAAGTTACGCCGTCAGAATTCGGACTGCCGGTTGCGAAACAGTATATGGTGAGTTCGCTCATTGTGATGATCTCTGGGGCGAAAGAGTAAGTTTCGGCTCAGGAAATTATAACAGCATTACCCTGAAGGAATACTTGCTTTTATTCCTAAAGAAATACTTCATGGAAAATAAAATTTTGAATAATTTTCGAATTGAGACCCTGGGCTCAATATACGAAGATCTGTGGTATCCAGAGATTTCCTTTTTTAAGGATTATTATGGTTTTATGGAGTTAACTTTTGGATCATCGCCAGAGTTTGAAGGATCTATTACGGTAATTTACTAGAGAATTTAACCTAGTAAAAGAGTCCAGTCGACCAACTGGACTTTTTTTATTCCCCAAAATAGCGTAAAATAATAGTATAAATATGACTAAACCATTTTTGACAAAATGGACTTTTTTACTTAAATTGCGTTTATTTTTTATTGTCCTGGGACTGATTATCATCTCGATTTTTCTCCACCTGAAAGTTGTGCCCGGCGGCCAAATTACTTATAGTCGTGACTATGATTCCTGGTTTAAATCCAGCAAAGGTTTTATTTACGGCTTAACGCCTGCCGAACGGGTTAGTCTTGAAAACGGATCATTGCCAAAAGTGATTGGTGATCCGGTTTATTTTTCTTTATTTACGCCCCGTCCCTTTGATAGGGCCAAGCTGACAATTGAATATCGCGATCATTTAAGCAAAGAGACGCCGCTTATTGAGACCGGAGTTTTGATTGATAAACTAGTCTGGCGTTACGATTTAAAGCCTTTGGAAAATAAGATTTTAGACCAATTGAAGTTTAAGTGGCATCGGCTAGAAGACGGCGAGCGCTTGGTCTTACAAGCGTCTGAAAATTATTCCAATCTGGCCGATTTTGAAAACGATCTTGCTAAAGGCAAACTAAAAGATTGTCCGGCCGGTCCGCAGGCTTGTTTGGCGGTTTATAATTATCAGTTAGATTTAGATTATCATCTGCCGAATTATCAGACTACGCCGCCCCTAATTATCGATCAACCGCTCCGGGGGACGCACCAGTTCTATATTTATTTAAATAACGAACCGCTCCATTTAGAATTTGAGTTTGTTGATTTAAATCAGGATAAGGAACAAGACCCGATTACAGTTATTCTATATTCCGGAGCTAAAGTCATCGCCGCGCCGGCTTTAGCTGACAATAATCTTAATTCAGAAAATGGGCGATTAGAGATTAAAAGTTTAACACTCAATGAAAAGAGTTTGCCGACCGGTGTTTATAAGGTTGAGGTCAAAGTTACGGACGATGTCGTCATTAAAAAAATTGTCAGCTCGGTCGGTAAATTGTCTTTTATAAATAAATTGTGGCCGGTTTCTAAGGATAAACCGTTGACTTTTTATACGGATGCTAATTATTTGCAGGTTAAAATTTTGAACCCCGCTTCTTTGCAGGTTATTAAATTCGGTTCGGAAAATTTTCCGGTAACGGAAACTTATAATCAGTTTACTTTCAAAACTGGTTCCAGCGCCGTGGCTAAAGAAATAAATTTAAGTAAAGACGATGTTATTTTGGAAAATAGTGGCGTTTTTGCTGTAACGCCGACGAGCCTTTTTAATCCGAGTCTCAAGAAAGTGGATCGTTATTTTAAGCCGCTTGACGCGGCGTCGTATCTGATTGCTACTTATCAAACACCGCTTGGCTCATTTGGGACGGGGGAGATAAAAACAGCTACGGCGGAACTTAACTTGCGCGGCGCTTTTCGTGCTGCCGGCAAGTATAGTTTCATGATTTCCATTCCCGGGTTAAGCCCGGAAGACGGCACTGCTGATTATTTGGAAATCAAACGTATTAAAATAGAATTAAGCGGCCGAACTTTATGGCAAAAGATTTTTCCTTAATTATCAAAGAGGTTTTTTATTTTATTTCCGCCCTGTTGGTCGTTTTTGTTATTTTGGAAATTGTTTGGCCGAATATTATTTTGGCCTATCTGAATTTGAATTATTTGATTTTGGCTTGGCTGCTGAGCGGCCTGGTTTCATTAATTAAAAGATAAGATATTTTATTTATGTCGCTGGAAAATTTTTTTAATCCGCGGGCCGTGGCCGTCATAGGCGCCTCGGCAGACAAAACCAAACTGGGCCGCCAAATTTTAGACAATATTATCGGTGGTGGTTTTAAGGGACCGGTTTATCCGCTTAATCTAAAAGAGAAAAAGATCGCCGGTCTGAAAGCTTATGCCAGCTTAGAAAATTTGCCGCGGTCAGAATTAGCCGCCTTATTAGTTATTATCGCCATCCCCGCGCCCTTTGTTACTCCAGAAATAAAAAAATGCGGCCAATTAGGGATTAAGAATATTATTATTATCAGCGCCGGTTTTAAAGAGGCTGGTCCGGCGGGGGCTAAATTGGAAAAAACTGTCGCCACCTTAGCTCTAAAATACCATTTAAATATTTTAGGCCCTAATTGTTTAGGCCTAATCAACACTTGGCAGAGATTGAATGCGACTTTCGCCGCGGCCGATAAGGAAACCGGCAATGTTGCACTCTTATCGCAATCGGGCGCGATTGGAGCAGCGGCTTTGGATTGGCTGCACGAAAAAGATTTTAATTTTGGTTATTTTATCAGTTTGGGTAATAAGGCAGTTTTAGATGAGAATAAAATTATTGAATATTTGGCGACTGACAAAAAAATTGATCTGATCGTCGCCTATTTAGAGGAGATAAAGGAGGGAACCGCCTTAATGCATCTGATTTCCCGTTTGGCTAAGCATAAGCCGGTCGCTATCTTAAAGGCCGGGACCAGCCCGGCGGGCGGGCAAATGGCTTTATCACATACCGGCGCTTTAGCCGGTTCAACCGCAGCTGTAAAAACCGGTTTGGATCGAGCGGGGGCGATTTGGTTGGAAAACCTGGAAGAACTTTTTAATTTGTTATTAGTTTTTCGCAAAGAATCTTGGCATAATCATGGTCGGCAAGATTTATCAATTATTACCAACGCCGGCGGCGTAGCCGTTTTAACTGCCGACGAAATCAGTCGTCAGAACGTTCCTTTCAGCCGCAGTTTGGATCTGTTGGGTGATGCTCAGGCAGCGCATTATCAAAAGGCGATAAATAAAACTTTGGCTGATAAAAAAGTTAATAATTTATTAGTCTTGCTTACGCCGCAAACAGCTACTGAGCCCTTTAAGACGGCCCAAGTTATTGCCGCCGCCGCCCGAAAATATCCTCACAAATTGATTATGGCTAGTTTTGTGGGCGGAGCGATAGTCAATCAAGCGCGGGATTTTTTGGAAAAGCACAATATTCCCAGCTTTGATTATCCGGAAATGGCAGTCCGTAGTTTTAAAAAATTAATTGCTTATAAAAATATTGTTAAAACCGTTAAAACCTATCGTCAGCCGGCAGTTAAAGTTGGTTCGCCGCTAAAGAAAGCTGATTATCTAAAATCTTTTGGTCTTTTAAAAAAGTATCGTCTGGCCGTAGTAAAAACAACCAAGTATTCGCCGGCGCAACTAAAAAATTATCATTACCCGCTGGTTTTGAAAATAGTCGGCCCAGCTTTTAACCATAAAAGCGATCGGGGTGGCGTAATCGTCAATTTGGAAAATGCTGTCCAACTGAAATTGGCCGCGAGCCGATTGGTAAAGCAGGCCAAAAAAGATCTTAAAGATCGACAAAATTATTTAGTGGTTCAACCACGGGTTAAGAAAGCGCTAGAGATTATTATCGGTTTCAAAAGAGACGTTTCTTTCGGGCCAATAATGATAATTGGTTTGGGAGGTATTTATACCGAGGTATTCAAAGAAGTTAAATTGGCGACGAGCGATTTAGATTTAAAAGCGGCGCGGGAGCTAATCGCCGGTTTAAAAATATACCCGATTTTAAGCGGTGCCCGTGGCCAAAAAAAGTATGACCTTAAAGGATTGGCCAGGGCCTTGGTTAGCTTGGCGCGACTAGCCAATGAACATCCTGAAATCAAAGAAATGGACATTAATCCTCTGTTTGTCGGGGAAAAAAAGGTTTTAGCCAGCGATGTCAGAATTATTATTTAATAGTTTATGTATCAGCAGCAAAAAATCATTGTTGTTTTACCAGCCTATAATGCGGCCGCGACCTTAGAAATGACGGTCCGCGATATTCCTGAAATGGTTGATGAAATAATTTTGGTCGATGATAAGAGCCACGACGAAACCGTCGCGGTGGCGCGACGCCTAGGTCTCTTTGTTTTTCAACATGAAAAAAACGGCGGTTATGGCGCTAACCAAAAAACCTGCTACCGTCTGGCACTGGAACATGGTGCGGATATTATCGTCATGATTCATCCGGATTATCAGTATGATCCGAAATTGGTCAAATATTTCGCGGCTTTTATCGGTGACGGTTATTTCGACGTTATGCTTGGGACGCGGGTCCGCAGTCGGCGCGAGACACTTACCGGCGGTATGCCACGTTACAAATATTTAGCCAATCGCGCCCTGACTGCTTGGGAAAATTTAGTGAGCGGTTATAATTTATCTGAGTGGCATACCGGGATGCGCGCTTATAAAAAAGAAGTTCTAGAAAAGATTAATTGGTTCAAAAATTCCGATGATTTCGTATTTGACAGTCAGGTCTTATTTCAAATCGTTGCCCGGCATTATCGCATCGGGGAAGTGCCGACGCCGGTGCGTTATTTTAAAGAGGCTTCTTCAATTAATTTTTGGCGGAGTTTGAAATACGGTTTGGCGACGGTAGGCGTTAGTTTAAAATATTTATTTCGTCAGTTAAAATAAAAGCAAACAGAATTGGCTTTTTATTTTTACAATATGACTACGGATAGAGAACAATCAAAGAATTGGCGCTTGCTCCGCACTTGGCGGCCCTATTTTTTGATTTTTGTTTTAGGGTTTTTACTTTATAGCCAAACCTTGTTTTTTGATTTTACTTATTTTGACGATAAAGATTTAATTCTAGAAAATTACCCGATCATCGGTAGTTTTAAAAATATCGGTTTGATCTTCGGCGATGATGTTTTTTTTCACCAGAATTCTTTTTTTTATCGTCCGCTGCTCAACCTTTTTTTTATGAGCGAAGCGTCAATTTTCGGGACCTCGCCGTTTATCTTTCATTTGACCAATATTCTAATCCATATTTTGGCGGCCGTTTTGATTTTTCGTTTATTTTTAAAATGGCAATCTTCCCGCGCTTTGGCTTTTTTTCTGGCTTTGTTGTTTTTAGTCCATCCGGTCTTGACCCAGGCCGTCAGTTGGATTCCGGGAAGGAACGATTCTTTATTGACGGTCTTTGTCCTGGCGGCTTTTTTATCATTTTTGAATTTTAGCGAACGGCCGCGGTGGCTGGCGGCCGTCAGTTATCTGATATTTTTCTTTTTAGCTCTCTTAACTAAAGAAACCGCGATTTCTTTGCCATTTTTGGTAATTTTGTACTTTTTATTTCTAGAACCGAAGAAAATTACGCGCCCTGACCGCTGGTTACTAGTCGGCGGTTCTTTGGCAATTGTTTTTATTTGGATCTTAATGCGTCGTTTCGCGATTAGTGACGTCAGTATTAATTATCTGGGAGCAGGTCTGTCAATTATTCAAAATTTACCCGGTCTAGTTTTGGGGATCGGAAAGATAATTTTCCCCTTTAATTTATCGGTTTTTCCGACTTTAAACGATTCTAGTTTAGTTTACGGAATTATTGCTATTTATTTATTGTTTTTCGCTTGGTTTCTTTCGCGCGCTAAGCGTCGACGACACGGATTGTTCGGCTTGGTTTGGTTTTTAATTTTTTTGTTACCCTCCTTTGCTTCCTTCGCTAATTTAAATTATAATTATTCTGATTTTTTGGAACACCGTTTATACTTACCGGCGATTGGTTTTTTAATGTTTTTGGCGGAAATCGATTGGGTCAAGAATCTAGATTTCAACCGGAAACGAGTGAGACTGATTATTATCTTTATTCTATTAATTTTCGCCGGGTTAACTTGGCGACAAAGCACCCACTTCCATGATCGGTTGACTTTTTGGCAAACGGCGGTTAAAAATTCGCCGCATTCGTCACTGACGCAGGCTGTTCTTGGGAAAGTATATTATCTTGAAGAAAACCCGGAAGCGGCGGTGGCTTGTTTTCAAAAAGTCATCACCCTATATCCGCAAGCAATTATCGTCCATAATGATTTAGGATTAATTTATCTTCAACAGAAAAAATATTATTTGGCGGAACAGGAATTCCGGGCAGAATTGAAAAATAACCCTAATTATAGCAAGGCTTTATTTAATCTAGGCAATCTGTACTATCAACAAAAAAAGTATCTGGAAGTTCTTCAGACTTGGAAAGAAACTTTGCCGGTTAGTCCGCTTTCTTTTCAAGCTTACGAGCGTCTTTTAATATCGCAAAGCTATCTTAAATAAAATGTTAAATTTTTGGAAAAAAATCAAAATTGATGATTGCTGGCGCACCGGGTGGCCATATTTGCTTATTTTCATTTTCGGCTGGCTACTGTACGGCCAGACTTTGTTTTTTGATTTTACTTATTTTGACGATCAAAGTTTGGTTTTAGAAAATTATCCGATTGTGAGTAATGTTAAAAATATTGGTGAGATTTTTTTAAATGACGTTTTTTTGTCGACTCCCAAATTCTATTATCGCCCCTTGCTTAATTTGTCTTTAATGTTGGACATGAATATCGCTGGCACTTTACCGTTTATTTTTCATTTTTCCAATATTCTAATCCATATTTTGGCGGCCGGTTTAATCTTTGGTTTACTAACCAAATTAAAATATCAAAAACCATTAGCTTTTTGGTTGGCTCTGTTTTTTCTTTTTCATCCGGTTTTAACCCAGGCCGTTGCTTGGATCCCAGGAAGGAACGACTCTTTGCTAACGGTTTTTGTTTTGGCCGCTTTTTTATTTTTTCTTAATTTTTTAGACCAACCGCGTTTGCGGGATTATCTCGGTTATCTGTTCTTTCTGCTGTTAGCTTTATTTACCAAAGAAACCGCAATTTTTTTACCGATTTTGATAATTTTTTATTTTTTGGTCGTTGCGCCCAAGAAATCAGCCGCTTCCGACAGATGGTTACTAGTCGGTGGTTCTTTAGTAGTGGGTGTTGTTTGGTTTATTTTGCGCAGTCTGGCCCTAGAACACGATCCGGTGACTTTAAAGATAGTTACCAGTACGATTTTAAAAAACGCGCCGGCGCTCTTAGTCATTATCGGTAAAACTCTCTGGCCGTTTAATTTAGCGGTTTTACCGATTTTAGCCGACGCGAAAATTATTTATGGCTTAATCGTCACGCCGCTTTTAATTTTAGCTCTATTTTTTTCGCGCCAAAAAAATTATCGTCACTTAGTTTTTGGCTTGGCTTGGTTCGTCTTATTCCTGCTGCCATCTTTTGTTCGTCTCAACCCGGTTGATACGCCTGATTTTTTGGAGCACCGCTTATATTTGCCGTTCATCGGTTTTTTGATTATTCTGGCGGAAATTGATTGGCTCAAAAACTTAAATTGGCCGAAAAAAACCGTTAAAATAGGAGCCACGCTTGTTTTAATCGGAATGGCTTTTCTGGTTTTTCGTCATTCCTTAAGTTTTAAGGATCGGCTGACTTTTTGGCAATCCGCCGTGGCCACCGCGCCTCATTCCGCGCTCGCTCATCGTAATCTCGGCGCGATGTATTATTTAGCCGACAACTTCGCGGCGGCCGAAAAGCAATATCATCAGGCCTTGGCTTTAAATGAAAGAGAAGCGATGGCCCATAATAATTTAGGCGTTATCTATCTAAGCCAAAAACGCTATGTCCAGGCCACTAAAGAGTTCCAGCAGGAATTGGCCGTTAACCCTAATTATGATAAAGCCTTATTTAATCTGGGCGATTTGGCTTATCGTCAAAAAGATTACCTTAAAGCTGCCGAATATTTTCGCGCGGCGCTTAAAGTTAACCCGCGTTATGGGGAAGCTTACGAATATTTGCTTATTTTACAAAACCAGTTAAGATAGAACTATGTTTAAGTCCTTATTCCGTCGACAAATTAATAGCATTACGGTCGCTGCAGCCTTAATTGCTCTGTCATCTTTGGCTTCGCGTTTTTTGGGCATTATCCGCGACAGAATTTTAGCTGGCCAATTCGGCGCCGGCGCTACTTTGGATATTTACTACGCCGCTTTTAGGATCCCGGATTTGATTTTTAATTTGATTGTTCTAGGGGCGCTCTCGGCCGGCTTTATTCCTATCTTTACCAGTTTAATTAAGGATTTTAGAAACAACAAAGGCGATAAAGATTGTCTGAGTTCTCGAGAAGTTAACCGAGAAGCTTGGGCCTTGGCTAATAATGTTTTAAACTTGCTATTGGTAGGTTTAGTAGCCCTCTCTTTGATCGGAGTAGTTTTTGCCGACGATCTGACTCGTTTGATTACGCCCGGTTTTAGCTTAAAAGAACAGGAAATAACCACACATTTAACTAGAATAATGTTTCTCTCGCCTTTATTCTTGGGGATATCGGGAATTTTGGGCGGAATTTTACAATCTTTCAAAAGATTTTTAATCTATTCGCTCGCCCCGATTTTATATAATTTAGGAATTATTATCGGCGCCTTGTATTTTGTTAAATTTTTGGGGATAGCTGGGCTAGCCTGGGGGGTTATCTTGGGAGCCTTTCTCCACATGGCTATTCAAATTCCGGTGACTTACCATTTGGGATTCCGGTATCGTTTTAAAATATTCTGGCGCGACGCTAACACTTGGAAAATCGGACAGATGATGGTGCCGCGGACTTTGAGCTTAGCAATTGCCCAGATAAATTTAGTGGTTATTACCGTACTCGCCTCTAATTTAGACAGCGGGTCACTCGCGGTTTTTAATTTTGCCAATAATTTGCAATCTTTTCCCATTGGTATTTTTGGTATTTCTTTTGCCATTGCCGCTTTTCCAGCTCTGGCCGAATTTGCCTTTAATAAAGAAAAGTTGACGGCTAGTTTTTCTAGCACCATGCGGCAGATTTTATTTTTTATCATTCCGGCGACGGTTTTAATCGTCGCCTTAAGAGCACAAATCATTCGGGTAGTTTTGGGCACGGGTAATTTCGGCTGGCGCGATACAATTTTAACGATGAATGCCCTAGGTTTTTTTGCTTTAAGCCTATTCGCCCAAGCAACGATCCCGCTCTTAGTTCGAGTTTTTTACGCGCGCCATAATACTTCCACGCCTTTTTATTTGGGTTTAGTTACAGTGTTCATTAATATTATTCTGTCTTTTTGGCTTGGCGAAAAAATGGGCGTGGCCGGCTTGGCGCTCGCTTATTCTCTCGCCAATATTTTAAACCTGATTTTACTTTGGGCCTGGTTATATGTTAAAGTAGGAGCTCTGGATTTAGGGAATATCTTGATTGCTTTTTTGAAATTCACGGTGGCGGCAGTCGCCGCCGGTCTAGCTACCCAGATCACTAAGGTCTTAGTCTGGCCTTTTATTGACATGACTAAATTCAGCGGAGTATTTATCCAATTAGTTGCCGCCGCGCTTAGCGGTGTCGGCGCCTATATTTTATTTTGTTATTTATTTAAAAGTGAAGAATTATTCAGTCTATTGGCCTCTCTAAGAAATCGTTGGCCGTTTAAAAAGGTTAAGGTTGACGACCAGGGCGAAGCTCGAGGGGTTTAGAAGCACTGAAATTTATATTACTATGGGGGAAATAGAAAAAATTAGAAATTTTGCCATTTTGGCTCACATTGACCACGGAAAGTCAACGCTCGCCGATCGGATGTTAGAAATTACCAACACGGTGGAAAAAAGAAAGATGAAAGAGCAGATTTTAGACGGCATGGATATTGAACGGGAGCGGGGGATAACGATCAAGTTGCAGCCGGTGACTATGAATTATAAAGGCTATAAGCTTAATTTGATTGATACGCCCGGCCATGTCGATTTTTCCTATGAAGTTTCGCGTTCTTTGGCCGCGGTGGAAACTGCGGTTTTATTGGTTGATTCGACGCAGGGTATCCAGGCACAGACTTTGGCTAACTTGTATTTAGCTATTGAACAAAATTTGACGATTATTCCGGTAGTCAATAAAATCGACTTGCCGGCAGCCAACGTCCCCAAGGTCAAAAGAGAAATTATTAAATTATTGGGCTGTCGAGAGGAAGAGATTTTGGCGACTTCGGGAAAAACCGGCGCCGGTGTCGCTGAAGTTTTAGACGAAGTCATAAAAAAGAGCGCCGCGCCGCAAGAACCGGCGACTGGCAGCCGAATTAATTATCCGCGGGCTTTAATTTTTGATTCCAAATATGACATTTATCGCGGTGTCGTTGCTTATGTAAGGGTTTTTAATGGCACTTTAAAGAAGGGTGATAAGATCAGATTATTGTCGGCACAGGCGGAAAGTGAAATTTTAGATTGCGGCATTTTTAAGCCGGACTATGTCTCGACCGGCGAATTAAAATCCGGCGAAATCGGTTATATTGTTACTGGTTTCAAGCAGGTCGCTGATTGCCGTGTTGGCGATACGATGACTGCCCAGGCCGGCATTACTAATTTTAGCTTAGTTGAAGTTTTGGCCGGCTATAAAGAAGTAAAGCCGATGGTTTTTGCCGGTATCTTTCCGCGTGAAGGCAACGACTTTAAGGAGCTTCGTGAGGCCATGGATAAATTAAAATTAAATGATGCGGCTTTAATCTATGAGCCGGAACGATCGGATGCCCTGGGTTTTGGTTTTCGTTGCGGTTTCTTGGGGCTCTTGCATCTGGAAGTCTTTCAAGAAAGATTAAGACGGGAATATAACTTGGATCTGATTGTAACCATACCCAGCGTCGCTTATAAAGTTTTAAAAAGGAACGGCGAAGAATTAATTATTCGGACGCCGCAAAGGCTGCCGGATCCGACGCAGGTTGAAGTAATTGAAGAGCCTTGGGTTAGTTTAGCAGTAGTTACTCCGAAAACCTATTTAGGCAATATCATTAAGCTGGCTCAAGAAAAACATGGAGTCTATAAAAATACCGAATATATCTCCGCCACTGATGACGAAGCGCGCGTTATTTTACATTACGAAATCCCCATGGCCGCCATTTTAACTGATTTTTATGATAAAATAAAAAGTGTGTCCGCCGGTTATGCTTCTATTAATTATGAGTATCTTGATTATCGGCCGGCCGATGTGGTCAAGATGGATATCCTTGTGGCCGAAGAACCGATTGAATCTTTGGCGACAATCGTTTACCGCGACGAAGCTTATCGCCAGGGCCGGGAAGTAGTTGATATTCTTAAAAATAGCTTGGCTAAGCAAATGTTCGCGATTAAAATTCAAGCCGCCCTGCAAGGCAAAGTGATTGCCGCCGATAAATTATCGGCTTTGCGCAAGGACGTGACAGCGAAATTATACGGCGGCGACGTGACGCGCAAACGAAAATTACTGGAAAAACAGAAGAAGGGTAAAAAAAAGATGATGGCGGCGGGCAAAGGCAGCGTGACAATTCCGCCGGATACTTTTGTAAAAATATTAAAGAGGTAAAAGATTAGTATAATTAAGAATCGCTTTTGTCCGGACTCGCCTGAATACTAATTCTAAAAATTTTACAATTTTTATCATTAGTATTCACGGCTCGCTGTAGATGTCAACAAGTTAGTTCGCCTACGGCGAACCTGGCGCTCATTAATTTTTTCGTTTAAATATTTATTTTCAAAATAAAATTATGAAAAGACGCAAAGTGATCAAGACTCTCTGGTTGATTATTTCCATTATTGTGGTTATTTCCATGGTGGCCTGGACGGTCATGATTTATTAATTAAATTTTAAAATATCGCCATGAAACAATGGCAGCTCGTTCCGCCAATCGCCGACGATTTTTTGAAGGTTTACCCGGATATTAGTCCGGTGATTTTGCAATTGTTATTTAATCGCGGCTTAACGACCAAAAGTGAGATCAAGGCTTTTTTAGACAGTGAACTTAATCCCGAACAGGTTTTAGCCATCGGCACGGCAACGCCGCCGGCTTTTTATAACCCCTTTCTTTTTAAGAATATGGCCGCGGCCGTCGATTTGATTATCGCCCATATTAAAAAAGGCCATTCTCTGGTAGTTTACGGTGATTATGACGCCGACGGCGTAACCGCGACGGTTATTCTTCTAGAGACTTTAAAAATTTTACACGCCCAGGTAGAAGTTTATTTACCGGATCGGGTGACGGAGGGCTATGGTTTAAACAAAACCGCTATTAATCAAATCGCGGCCCAGGGCGCCAAATTAATCATCACGGTAGATAACGGCATTCGCAATAAAGACGAAGTCGCTTACGCGAAAAGCTTGGGGCTGGATATCGTCATTACCGATCACCATGTTCTACCGGAAGATAAGAATGATTATCCTGACTGTTTAGTAATTGATCCGATTGATCAAAATGATAATTATCCTTGGCCGCTTTTGGCCGGCGTCGGGGTGGCTTTTAAATTAATTAGCGCCCTGCTTTATAAAGCTAATTTACCACTTAGCCAGAAACAGCTGATTTTGGAAAAAAGTTTGGATCTAGTAGCGGTTGGTACGGTCGCGGACATGGTCAGTTTATTAGGGGAAAATCGTTTATTAGTTAAGAGCGGTTTAAAAGTCTTGAATCAGAATAAGCGTTTGGGCCTGAATGAATTGATAAAGATTTCTAAGATAAACGGCGGTCGGGAGTTAGAGGCCTGGAATATCGGCTGGCAAATCGGCCCGCGTCTTAATGCCGCCAGTCGTTTAAGCCACGCCAATACCGCTTTTGCTTTGCTCACGACGACCGATCCGACCGAAGCTAAAGAATTAGCTAGTGAGCTCAACCAGCGCAATTTAAGCCGGCAGCAAATTACCGAGGAAATAATCGCTCAAGTAGAAGCGCAGATTGACCCGGCTAATTTACCGAATCTGATCATTGGTTTAGCTGGCGAAGATCAGGTTTGGAATGAGGGCGTTATCGGTCTGGTCGCCGGAAAAATTGCAGAAAAATATTATCGGCCGACCTTGATTATTACGCGCCTGATTGAAGAAGCGGAATTTGATCCGGAAGCGAAAAAATTAATCCCGACCAAAGTGAGTTTTAAAGGTTCGGGTCGTTCGGTGGAGGAATTAAATATGATTAAGGCGATTGAAGATTGCGCGGAATATTTAGAGAAATTTGGCGGTCATCATATGGCCTGCGGTTTTTCCATAAAAGAAGAAACTAACTTGGAAAAATTCAAAACAAAAATTTCCGCTCTGGCAACGGCCGCTTTAAATCCGAAAGACTTAGTGCCGAAGTTAAAAATTGAAGCAATTTTGGATTTCTCGCAAATAAATTTGGCTTTGGCGGAAAAAATAAGCGTCCTCGCGCCTTATGGGCAAAACAATCCGCAACCGCGTTTTGTCAGCTATGATTTAAGAATTGATGACCTTGTGACGATGGGCTTTGATAAACAACATATTAAAATTCGTTTGGCGCAGAGCGGTGCGGCCGATAAGAATATGAGTTCATTTTGGGCGCTGGCTTTCGGGGCGGCGGAAAGCTATAAGGAATTTAAAATTGGCGATAGAGTTGATTTAGTCTATTATTTAGAGATTAATGATTTTAACGGTCGCCGCGAAGTGCAGCTTAAAATCGTGGATTTAAAGATAAAAGTCTAATGAGTGCCAGGTTTCGCGAAGCGAAACTAACTTGTTGACATATTTAAGCGAGTCAGGGCAAAATAGTTATTAATATTCATATGAGGGATGATTAAATTAATTCTGTGTAAAGATATTTAAAATATTAGCTAATGTAATAGTAAATTTGGACGTTTTTGGGGATAATTCTCGTGTATGAATAAATTACACGA